>Ga0247610_10002730_pt1 | contig 20066 bp, 23 predicted proteins | sample 174DNAGHGhighgp2_FD_193483 | JGI IMG/M metagenome (GOLD analysis project Ga0247610, IMG submission 193483) | Sheep rumen microbial communities from Palmerston North, Manawatu-Wanganui, New Zealand - 1742 DNA GHGhigh gp2 | ecosystem: Host-associated > Mammals > Digestive system > Stomach > Rumen...
TTGGCGAAAAAGATAAAGAATTAGAAACTTCGTTGTCTGAAAAAGAGAAAGATCTTGAAGATAAAGAGAAGGCTCTTGAAGATAAAGAAGCTGAAGTCAATACTTTGAACGAGGCTCATGAGGCTAAAGTTGAAGAATTGAATAGTGAATTATCCGAAGTTAAAGCTCAAAAACAGGCTTTGCTTGAATTCTTACAAGAACAAGTAAAGAAAGTTGCTTTGGCGGCTGGAAAGAAAGATGTGGAAGTTCCATCTGACTTGGGTGAAATTTCCGCTATGTTGAATGAAAATCAACAGATTTTGGCTACGTTAGTACCGGCTGGTGGTGTTTCTCAATCGGTAAATTATTCCGAGGAAGATGAGAAGTTCAACAGTGTTAAACTTAAATCTTACCAAGTCAGAAGATAAGGAGAAATTGAATGTTTGATTATACTATGGAAGGCCTTACTTATCCTGATTTCAACCATACCTACAAGTTGACCGACAATGTTGCGGATATGGCTGCTTTGGAAGGTTTGGCTGTTGAACAGGATACTACGGCTGCTAATGCTGTTAAATTGGCAACTGCTGATGGCGAAATCGTAGGTTTCATTCTGCGTGCTGAAGATGGTACGAATCAGGGTGAAGGTATTACGGTTACCGTTGCAACCAAAGGTGGTTCGAAAGTTAAGACTTCGGCTGAATTGTCTGTTGGCGACTATGTAGTCGGCGCTGGCGCTGGTGCTGTTAAAGCCGCTGGTAACGGTGTTGTTACGGACATCAAAGTTTGGGAAGTTCGTAGCGCTTCGGAAGCTGTTGTATATCAGAAGTAATTGGGAGAGAAGAATATGGTTAAAAATATTACTGAAATCAAAAAGAGAAAACTTGCTGATATTTGCAATCCACTCTTAGGTGAAAACGACAGCGAAGCTCTTTTCGCAGCAGAAAAACTGCAGAAAGAAGCCGCTTCTTTCGGTTTGCCGCTCGATAAATTCTTGGATTTGGCCGTAGATTTGTCGGAAGGCGAAGAAAAAGCCGCTTATAAAAACGGTGAAGGCTTGTCTGGTTTTGAACAGGTTATGTTCAAAATGAACTTGCCGATGCGCAACAACTACAAAGATCAGGTTACTCTGGCTCAGGCTTCTGATACGTTTGCTACGAAGCCGGGTGCTAGAATTATGTTCCCGTATGCAATCGATAACGTTTTGCGTTGGAACAACAACCTCGACATGATGGAAAAAGTATCTGACTTGCTTGCTGGTTCTCGTACCAGTCAGGGTAACGAACTTATCCGCATTGTAGGTGAAGATGACGCTAACGCTCGCAAGACGTTCCGCGTAGGTGAAGGCGCTCGTATTCCGGTACGTAAAGTTACCTACAGCGAAAAGGCTGTTACGTTCTATAAGCACGGTTCGGGTATTGAATATACCTACGAATTTGATCGTCGTGCCGCTTTGGATGTAATTACTCCGTTTGCTGCTCGTGTAGCTCGCGATCTCGAAATTTCGAAGATGAAGGCTTGTACCGACATCATGATCAACGGTGATGGTGTTAACCCGGCTGCTACCGCTTTGGCTCAGTCTTCTTTGGATACTGGTGCTACTCCGGGTACATTGTCTTACAACGGTTTGTTGAGCGCTTTGGCTACTGCTATTAAAGCTCATCATCCGATTGATACGATTGCTGGTGACATCGATGCTTACTTGCAATTCATGAAATTGTTTGGTACTCCGGCTGTTTCGTCTGCTTACCAAGTAGATCAGTATGCAGCTAAGGGTGGTCCGCAGTTCGTTGCTTTGCGTAACATCTTTACGCCGGTTAACTTCGTACTGGATAGCGCTGTTCCGTCTGGCAAGTTGTTAATGTTTAACCGTCCGGATACGATTGAAGAATTGGTTGAAGCTAATTCAAATATCCAAGAGGAAGAAAGAAACGTCCGTTCTCAGGTTATTACGTATGTTCGTACTGAGAATACCGGTTACGCTCTTATCTATCCGGATTGCCGTTACGTTTACACGTACTAGTTTCTAGTCCCGCCATCTTCGTCGGGGACTAAAAAGCAAGAAAAGAAGTGTCTGGTTTTATGACACTTCTTTTTTTCTTGCAAATTTTGATATTTGGTTTTAAGATTAAATCGAGCGAAATTTTAAAGGAGAAAACTATGAAAATTTTAGCTAAAACTGTAGGACCTACGTTAGTTTGTTTATCTGGTGAATTTCTCGATGCCTACGAATACAGAGTTGTTGAATATGACACTCGTGTTAGAGATTGGAATAACCGCAAACTTTTAGATATTAAAGAATTCATTAAAGACGGTGAAAAAGCTGAAGAACCGAAAGTTGAGGTTGAAGAAGTAATTGAAGAACCGAAAGTTGAGGTTGCTGAAGTAATTGAAGAACCGAAAGCTGAAGAAAAGAGAGTATCTAAGAAGAAATCTCGGAGATAATTAAATGGATGTATTTAACGGTAAGAAGGCCACCATTAAATTTCCGGTTATGAATAATGATAACTATGCCGAATTGGCTGATGATGACGTTATTGTTTATTCCTTATATAACTTTGATGGTGAGATAGTCGATAACATTGAGGATGAAGAAATCGATGTTATGGATTTGGATAGTCGTAGTTTTATTGAAATAACTATACCTGATGAAGCTAACGTGATCGATGATTCAAAAGATTTTGATAATCGACTTCTTATCGTTAATTACACTCTAAACAGTAAAGATAGAAGTGAAAGACGTAACTATAGAATAATCCCGTTTGTTCCTTATTCTTGTGGACCGAATGATGTTAGAACGATGTTGGGCGTTAGTTCTACAGTTATTGAAGATGATATGGTCGATATTTATTCAGCGTATCTGAAATGTAAATCTTTGATGTCAGAACCTGAATATTTAGATGGATATTTATCCGCCGGAACTGAGAAAACACCTATAGCGAATCGAGCAATAACAATTTGCTCCGCTTTAACTTTCAGAAGTTCTTTACCGATGTTAACTCCGAAGATCGAATCTGACGGGGTTGTTTCTCAAACGAGATTTACTACCACTGTTGATGACTTCAATAAATTATTTGACGCGCTGCAAGGTGAGTTAGAAGAATTGCTTGATGAACTCGAAGACGTTAACGTGGTGGATTCGTATGATCATGATATGTTTGTCGTGGGGAATTTAACTGATACCTTTACCGGAGAATAGATATGGACTTCTATAAAATAGGTAGACGTTTTTATCAAACTTATGAAACTGAAGACGGCAGTTATTTCAAAGCTCTAATTGGTAAAATACCGATGACGGGCCGTTATACCAACTACGTCATTGGCGGTATGATAATGTTTACCGATATAGATTGTCCTATTGATGTGGGTACGATATTTAAGTCGCAAGCTGGTAGGGTTATGATGGTTATGGATAACGCAGAGGAAGAAACTTGCGGACCTACTCAAAAGAGTTTCGTTGTACGAATTCTGACTCGTAAATTTACTTGGAAACGTCAAGTTGATGTTATTAACGAAATTACGGGCATGAAAGAAACTACAAGTTTTGAGGATCTCGGTGAATTTTGGTGTTCTCTTGAAGCCTCGGGTAACAAAACCGATAATATGCACATAACAACTGGTAAATACACATTTGTCTGCAACAGAGATTTACGTGAAGGTGACATCATTGACAATAAGTACAGAATAACAAAATCTGAAAATTTAGTTGGAGTTACTGTGGCTTATGGTGCAAGATGTTAATGGCGTAGAAAAAGACTTAACGGAGTGGTTCAAAGATACCGTTAATGAGTATATGGACTTTGAAAAAAAGTGGCTTTTTCAACAAATAAGATATGCTTATGAAACTCACGGTCCTGAAGTAGAAAAACAGATATTTAAATATCTTGTTGCTTATGTTATGGCTAGAGTCAATCCGCCAAGTTCGATTGAAGGTATGGAGATAAATTATCCGAAATGGAAACCTTTATCTAAAGATTGGATTAGAGAAAAAGGTCATAGACGAGCTTATTATTATCTCGGACATTTAATGAATTATATAGTGAATAAAGATGCGTTTCGCTGGTACGGGAGACCTAAAGTCAGAGGTAACTACAAGGACGGTATCTTGACATATTATTCTATGTTTAGTTACGAAAGAAAGCCTTTTGGAGCAAACGACGGCGATTCCCCTTTTGAGAATAAAATTAAATATAATGAATATGATGAAAACGGCAATCCGATACGTGAATTATTTGCCCCAATGGAAGATTTTTTATTGTATAAAAAATTAGATGCCGTTATTGAAAAAACTTTAAAGAAAGTTATGGAGGAGGAAGATTATGAGAAATACAGGAAGTTTGTTCCTACAACCAGTCAGTTCTAATGACAAAGATTTATATTATTGTCACTGGCAGTCTATATTTGCCGGGTTTCAAGAGTTAGTGAAAGAAATCAGAGAAGCTGGTTTATCTAGTGATATTGAGATAATGAATATGGATGATTTTGCTGATATTCATGAAATCCCGATGAATGACTTTATTATATTACGTCATTTTAACTTAGATATTAACGAAGGAACTGTTGATATTTCTTTTAATGTTGGTGTGTCTACTTATTCCGATGGGAATAATCACAGACTTTCTAAACTTATATCTTACATCTATTCTCGTTATATGCCGGGTAAAGCTCAATTAATTCTTGATGAAGACGGGTTAGAAAAAGCGACCATCACATTTACAGATGGTACGCTTATAAATTATATGTCTAAGTCTGAAATGAGAAGCACTCAGTATATTACCGTAACTGCTCTTTCAACTGCAAAGCCATCTTCATATCAGGGTTAGCGTCTAAAGATTTACCTAAACGAATCCAATGAATAACCTGTTGATTACGAGAACGATGTTCTCTTTTCATCGCTTCTGTTAACTCGTCGTAAAGTTCTTTACTGACGTAAATTGTAAACATTTTCTTTGTATCTTCTAATTCAGTCATTTTACCTCCTTTTATATTAACGATAGTATACGCTCTTTTGTTAAATTTCAACAGAAAAAAACTATTGAAAAACAAATTTATATAAGTTTTAATTAAATGAGAGAGAAATCTCGCTTTGTAAATTTATAAAGAGGTGAAAAATGCAACAATCCATTACTAACCAATTTAATATTGGTATTTCGACACTTATGATCGGCCCGATGGATAAAGTGTTGGAATTAACTCCGGAGGAACATTCCATCGGTTTGATTAAAAACTTCACGATTACCGCTGAAACTAATGAAGTTACGTTAACCCAAGGTATTCGTAATACCCAAGTTGACTCTCAAGTTACGGGTAATACTATTCAGATGACTACTGAAGTTTATGAATATACTGCAAAGAACATCGCCTACGCTGCTCAATTAGCTGGTGAAAACTTCAGTCTAACTGGTAACTATAAACTGAAAACAGCCGTTACTGGTGGCGTTTCTGCTACTACGGTTGTTCTCAAAGAAGTACCGGCGTCTGCTCAAGCTGATTTGTCGGCTGGCGACACTATTGCTTTACAATGCACTTCGACCAAAGATTATGACAAGATTTGGTTGGGTAAAGTTGCTTCTGCTCCGACTTGGACTGCGGATTCGCAAGATGAAAATATTGGCGACCTGTCAATTACTTTGACTGCCGCTATTCCGTCCGGTTGGGAATTTGCCGCTGGTGACTCGGTATTCTATGTTAACCTGATTCCGGTTGGTTCAGATGAGCCGCAGCCGTATTATGGTGTGAAGATCGTTGGTATCTTGCCGAATGGTAACGAACCGTTTACGATTATTTGCCCGAAAGCTAAGATTACTGGTGGTTTCAACATTAGCTTCACGACTGATAACTACGGTAATATGCCGTTCCAATTAACTCCGTATGATATGACGAAAGCTGACTACGTTAAGTATCCGGCGTTGAAAACGGCCTTCAAGAATTACACGGCTAACTGCTTCGTGTATAAAGGTTAGTCTCACCTCCTTTCAAAAAGAGACTCGCAAGGCGACACCTACGAAAGTGGGTGTCGTTTTATTTTAACTATTGACTTTTCCGTAGTTAATTATAAACTAAAATAAACTAAACAATTTGAAAGGAGAAATAAATGACTGAAGAAACTTTGAGTGATGTTTTAACTGTAAATGGTATTACAATTACTATGTATGCTGGTACTATTGTAAAAATCGATGAGGCTATCGGTGGTTTTAGTAAGTTGGACGATCTTCCGGTTAATCCGGAACTTCAATCAAAATTAGTAGATGCTATCGTGGCTAAATATGATGAAGACGGTAATCGAGATGGTTATTTGATTAGTCCATTTACAATTAAATCCGCGGATTTTCAAAAGATTTACGAGTGGGGTTTAAAACACTATGAGGTTTTTATTCTGAATTCTTCAACAAAAACAATGAAGATGTTGAAGAACATTCAAACGGGAATAATGGGATCTCAGACAAATTCATAAGTTTTTCTGATTGGGTTAAACATACTACTTTTGAAGAAAGTATATTTTTAGCCTACAACAAACCTTATAGAACAGTTTTATTTACTGCCACTTTTAGAGAAATGAAAATGGCAGCTAACTGTTTTTTCAAAAAAGAGCAAATGAAAGTGTTGCAAAATTATGAAACTTTAGCTAACATAATATCAATGGCTCTCGGTGGTGGAAAGAAAGAGGCTGATCGAGTCTATGATGTTGAAAATATAGATCAATTACAAAATGCTTTAGGGAGTGCTTTAAATGGCGGCAAATAAACCAAGTATTAAAGAAGTTAAAATTAAACTTGAAGGCGAATACGGTAAAGGTTTCAAAGATATTGTAGCTAGTGTAAAAGAACTCAATGCTGGGATAGCGACTTTAGTTCAAAATACCACTAAACAAGCATCTTCTATGGATAAAGTTGAAAAAGAGATAAAAGATACTGCAAAAGCTACTGAAGATGCCGCTAAGAAAACAAAAGGGTTGGCTGTTGCATTTGAAGGTCTTGGAACAAGAATAAAGACTTTTGCTCAATATCGTGTTATTAACATGATGACGCAATCTATAATTAATCTTGGTAAGGCGGCAGTTGATCTTGAAGCTAATTTTGCAAACATTCAAGCGATTACTTCTGCCTCTGATATAGAAATGGGTAAACTTCGTGATACTATTTTACGTGTCGGTGAGGCTTCCAAATATTCTGTAGAAGAAATTGCTAAAGCTACAACAATGCTAGGTCAGGCCGGTTTATCCGCTGATGAAATTAACAACGTGTTGGAAACAACTACGCAATTAGCCGCTGGTACTGGATCTGAATTATCTAACACCGTAGATTTAATGACTTCTGCGCTTGCAGTTTGGGGGCTTAATTCTGAAGAAGCAAGTCACTTGTCAGATGTTATGGTTACTGGTATGAACCGTACAAAAGCTACTCTTGAAACTTTCCGTATGGCTGTACAGTATGCTGGTGCTACTATGGCATCCTTAAACGTTAGTTTTGATGAATTCGCCTCTGTGGCGGCGGCTGCAAGTAATGCTGGTTTACGCGCTTCTGTAGTGGGTACCGGTTTACGAGCTATGACTTCAGAATTAATCTCTCCGACCAAGAAGATGGTTAGAGGATTAGCTGAATTAGGTTTATCTACAGAAGATGTTAATATTGAAAGTCAAGGTCTTGTAAATGTACTTTATAAATTAAAGAACGCTGGTTTGACAGCGGCAAATGCTTATGATTTATTTGGTAAGCGTGCGGCTCAATTTGTATTAGCTACACAAGGTCAATTAGATGTAGTTGATGAATTAAGAATTGCTTTTAACGAATCTGGAGCAACCTTAAAGGCTTATGGTACTCAAATGGATACTGTAGCTGCACAATGGACTGCTTTAGGAAATACAATCAAAGAGGTTGCTTATGAAATCACTCAAGAAACAGATGGTATTATAAAAAACACTTTAATTAGTATCAAAAATTTTATTCGTAGCGCTTTTTATGATGAAATTGACGAAATATCTAAAGTACGAAACGAATATAATAATATAGTTAAATCTGCAGGTTTATATAAAAATCAACTTAAAAATATTCAAGGACGAGATTATAAAGGAGATAAATGGAGGCAAGTATCTGATGTTAATGCCTTTATAGAGTCTGCAAACGAACAGTTTGGTATAAATATAGATTTAGTAAAATCAGCGGATAATTTAGCTGATGATTTTGAAAGAATAGAAAAAGCACTTTCTAACTTACAATATGAGAATATTCAAAAGGTTGGTTATAATATAGTTGCAACTAGAGAAGCTATTATGAAACAAGGGCGTGAAAATTTAGAAAACGCTCTACCTATGACTAGCTGGGGGTTAACTTATGAATCTCCCCAAGTAGGTAAACCTTACGAATCTAAAGTTTCTGAATATGAAAGTCTTTTGCGAGAATCTGATAAAAATTATAGTAAGATAAAATCAGAAATAGATAATTTAAAAGATGGTTCTTTAGAGAAGATTATAGCCGAAAATGCCTTTAAAGAAGCTAAACGATACGTTAAAGAAATAACTGGGAAAGATTCTAATTATATTGATTTAACAAAAACTGAAAATCAAGAGAAATTATTTCGCCAGTTAAATTCGGAGCTATCGGATAATATAAACACTAATATTCATGATATTTTGAAAAATGCGAATGAAGATGTAACACAATGGTCTTCAACTTTGATAGAAAGCACTTATAATAGTATTGAAGATAAAATCGCTGAAATAGAAAATAAAATAAATGATATGTCAACGGACGAATTAGATGCAAATAAAAAATCAAATTTGTTATCTAGGATTTCTAACTTAAGAGAAAAGTTAGTAAATAATACGATAAAAGAACTTAATGATTTAGAGAAAATAATAGATGATAGTTTTGAAAAGGAAAATATAGAAACTATTTTAGATAAGTTAGAAAAACGTTCTGAAATGGAAGTAATCGCAAGAAGACAAAAATCTAACAAACCTAAACACACAACTCCAACTTATCGCGGAGATCCTATTCTTGATAAAGCGAAAAAGTTTAATGAAAAGTATTCGGCTCAAGAATTAGCTCTGCAAAATCAAAAATATGGTTCTGATAAAGAAAGAGGAAGACGTGCCGGAGTACAATCTCGACTTTCTGATTTAGGTTTAGATAGTTCTTTACTAACATCTGAATATGCTAAATTGTCAGAGTTAGAAGACAAGAGAACCGCTAAAACTCAACTCAATCTTCTTGAAAGTTACAAGAAAGATTATGACGATTTATCTAAAAAAGTAGAAAACGGACAGATTAGTCTTCAAGAAGCAGATCGTCAAAGCGCAAGTTTAATCTCTAAGATGAGAGATCTTGAAGTTCAAACTTCTCAAGCCAAAGCTCGTTTCGTTGATTTGGATGAACAAACTTTAGAAGACATACAAGCTCAGATAGATAAAACCACTGAAGAAACTGAAAAACTTGAGAAAGAAGCCGAAACTGCTTGGGGGCAGTTTAGCGGAGGGTTTAAAAAAGCGGTTAAAGATATGGCAGATTCTTATTCCATGAATTCTCTCGGAAAATTAGTTGCCGAAGATTTCGGTAATGGAATGGCTGACGCTCTTTACTCTATATCTGATGGATCAAAGTCTGTAAAAGAAGCTTTTTCAGACATGGCGCGTTCAATTCTCCAAGACATCTCTAGAATGTTAATCAGAATGGCTGTTATGCAAAGTATGATGGCTGCTTTTGGTGGAGGAACTGCTGCAAAAGGTGTTCAAGTCTATGACGCTCCGATAGGCCCTATGATGCCAGCAGCAAATGGTGGTTTCATACCTAAAATCCGTGCGGCTCTTGGAACAACAGTTCGTGGCGGTGTTCAAGGTAAAGATTCTGTGCCAGCGATGTTAATGCCGGGTGAGTATGTATTGAAAAAATCTGCAGTTGATGCTTTAGGAACAAATTTCTTGAACGATCTCAATAACAATGCTGCTCAAACTCTTACGAGTACAGCCGCTAATATGATGCAAAACCCTTATGAATCCAGTAGCGAATCGGAACCGTCAGTTGTTAACGTTTGGGTAGTATCTAAAGAGGAAGAAGCTAAAATGGGACCTAGAGATGTAATTGCAACCATCGGTAAAGATATTATGACTGGCGGACAGACTCGTCGTCTTATTCAACAAGTTGTAGTTGGGAGGAAATAATAATGCAAACATTTCCGTTTGAAAATCATAAACGTAACTTTGAATATTTACCTAACTCAAACTCGATAGAATTAGGTAACGGATATGAATTTGTATCTAAACCTCGTTCTCCGACATTAAAAAAGTTTACCCTCACTTTTACGGGGTTTCGTTATTATTTTAATGAAAACGACGAGGTTGACCATGAAACAAACGCTTATAAAGATAACGTTGCTGCTTTGTGTGATTTTTATGAATCTGTCGGAACTTGGGATACGTTTATATATCCGGATGAACAGTTTGGTAATGTTACGGTACGCTTTGAAGAACCGATGCAAGTTCCTCAAACCGATGGCCACCGAGCAGTCGCTAAAGAATTCTCATTAACTTTGAAAGAGGTATCTCAATGAGTATACGTTATCTTTATGAGTTTGATTTTCTTGGTTCTTCTATTTATAGAATGGTTGAAGGTCAATCGCTTCAAGCATTAACTTATACTTGGAATGGAGTATCAAGTATTGAGGAGTTAGATCTTTATCTCAATATTAAGGATAATTCCGGAGATTTTATGACTTGGATGGCTAACCGTTCTATTGATAAAGTCTTTGTCACTCGATACAAATATGAAACTGATAATCAAACCGTAGAAGAAACTATTAAGAATTTATACTCTAATCTTAGTGCTGATGCAACTACAGCGACTTTGCGAAAATGTGATATTCCGGAAACGCAGTTAGAAGACGCTCAGCGTTTAATTGCTGACGGTATTGTTCAGCTTTATGAAATTAGATTAGCGGATGGCTCAAAATTATATCTCAAACAAGATAACTCCGTAACTTGGAACGGTCACACTTGGACAGGTATTCCGATTCTCTTTGAAGGTTATTCTACGGCGCAAGGTGATTCTTATTCACGTCCGACGCTATCTATAGCGAATCCGGATACGATAAATGAACTTGACGGTAACGCAAAATCTACATTATCAAGTTTGGTTTTGCCGATTGAAGGTTATCCTTATGGACTTCTCAATAGAGCGAAAGTAACTCGCTATTTGGTTTTGTATGAAGATTTAAAGTCTGACACTCCGGTTTACCAGAAAAAGGAATGGATTATCTGGTTTATTAAAACGATAAACAGAAACATCATACAAGTTGAGTTAAGAAACCCGATGGACGGAGTTAACTTCGATGTACCAGCAAGAATGTATATTCCGCCGGAGTTTCCATTTGTGACATTGAAATAGGAGGTAAGATGAAAGATTTGTCCAAGTATTTAGGTAGAGAATTCGTCCACGGCACAACTGATTGCTATAGTCTGATTCGTGATTTTTACAAAGATGAGTTTGGTATAGAACTCAGAGATTATGCTCGGCCTGATTATTGGTGGAATAAAGGTCAAAATCTTTACATCGATAACTTTCGTAAAGAAGGATTTTATCTTCTCGATGACTTAGAAGAACCTCAATACGGAGATATTTTCTTAATAGCTTTAGGTTGTTCCGTGGCTTCTCATGGAGCAATTTATATCGGTGAGAATAAAATATTACAACACGTTCAAGATCATCTCTCAAGCATTGATAGATATATGGGGGTTTTCAAAAATTGTACTCTTGCGCGAATCCGTCACAAACTCGTGAAGAAAGAGGAGGATCAAGAATATGAATTTTAAGGAAAAGCTAAGAGAATACTATAGCGAATCGGGAAACGAAAGAGGTGGATTTATTACAAAAGACGGAATTATCGTAGAAGTAGAGAATATTCATCAAAATAAAGAGGATTATTTTATGTTCTCTTGTGACGATCTCGATAAGTTAGACGATGAAAATGTATTAGCGACTTTTCATACACATCCGAATAAATCGGCCAATTTAAGCAAAGAAGATTATGACGCATTTGTAAACTGGGAAAAACTATTGCATTTTATTGTAGGAAAAGATAAGATAAGTTGTTACAAGGTTTCAGAGCGCGGCACTGTTATAGTGGAGAACGGAGATGTTTATTAAAGTTTTATTTCACGGAGCTTTAAAAAGGATTTGTCCTGATGAATATAAAGTCGACGTAAACACGCCAGCTGAGGCGATTCGCGCAGTAACAAATCAATTTAGAGATAAGTTAATCAGAAAAGATGGACAGAGATTTGTTTGCTCAGTTAAAGAATGTCCTCGTGATGTAGATTTAAACAGTTCTGTTCGAGGTGATGAGATAAATATTTATCCGGCATTTTGCGCTAGCGGCGGTGGTGGAAAAAAAGGTGGTATGGTTACTATGGTAATTGGCGCTGTTTTAGTTGCTGCTGGTGTGGCTATGATGTTAAGCGGTGTTGGCACAGCTTTTGCTCCATCAGTTATTATGGCTGGTGCTGGTATGTTTTTTAGCGGTTTATCTAATTATCTGTTTCCAATGCCGGACACAAGTAATGATTCTAGCAGTCCGGATTCTTCACGAGTGTTTGGAAATAGTGGAAACACGACAAAGATAGGTACAAGAATACCTATAGGATATGGTAAGTATAAAATTTGCGGACAATATCTATCTATTAACACTTTAGCAACTGATAGGTGGGAGTATTAAGAATGGGTTGGGGTAATCCTTTTAAATCTGCCGGTAAAGCTGTAAAAAAAGTCGTAAATTATGTCCCGGCGGTCGCTTGGAGTAAGACTCTTATTAAAGGAGCTAAAAATTACTTAATTCCAGATCAATCAAATCCAAATATTGATTCTGACGATTTGCGTAGTGACGATTATTTAGAAGTTTTACTGGGTATTTGCGAAGGTCCTATTGTTGGGTTGGAGAAAGGCGAACAATCTTTCTTTCTTGGTGATACCGCTCTTATGAATCTAGATGGCACAAAAAACTTCGAGAACTATGATTTAGAAGTTAAAGTAGGTGATGCCTCTCAAGATGAAACTGTTACTTTAAAAATGGGTGGTGTTAGTAATGGAGAAAACTTTGATAGAGAATTAACTACTTCTCAAGAAGATGCTACCAGTGAAAATAGTTGGTTTACTATATTAACTACTCGTACAGCTAATATAGATGAGATTGATGTAAGAATAAGAATTGACGCTCTTTATTATGCTGATGACGAAGGTAATGTAAGTAAAGCAACAGGTAATCTTAGAATAGAATATAAGAAAACAACGGATGAAAACTGGATTAAGTTTTCAGGTAATGACTTATATGTTCGAGGAAAAACTACATCTACTTATTATAGAGATTACAACATTCCAGTAACTCCTGATGATACCGCCGATGTAAAATATCAAGTTAGAGTCACTAGATTATCTCCTAGAAGTTCCGATTCAAGCACTGGTTATTTCTTCAAACTCCATGTTATCCAATTAGAAGAAATAAGTAAAGTTTACAGCGAGTTTAAAAATACAGCGCTCGCTCAATTAAACATTCGTACATCAGAACAAATAAGTTCAATACCTCAGATGTACGGCATCTATAAGTTATTAAAGATTAAAGTGCCGTCAAACTATGATCCTGAAACTCATACATACGACGGGATGTGGGATGGTACGTTTAAGATTGCTTGGACAGATAATCCGGCTTGGTGTTTATATGATTTAATTGTAAATGACAGATACGGCGTAAACGCTTATTATCCGGTAATTCCTGATAAGTGGGATTTCTACGAGGCTGGTAAATATTGTGACGAAATGGTCGATGACGGTACAGGTTTAGCTAAAGAACCTCGTTATACATTTAACTATTTGATTACAGAATCTCAATCTGGACCGGATATGTTAAATCAGATAGCGGCTACATTTAACGCTATAGTTTATGAAGACGCCATGGGTTTAGTTCGTTTATTTGTTCAAGATAACGAGAAATCCGCGGTGCAGATTTATAACCCGACAAATATAACTGCCGAAGGATTTAGTTATTCCTTCTCTGATCCATCTACTCGCTATAATGATTTTACTGTAACATTTCTTAATCCGAAACTTAACTGGGAGGAAGACCGTCGTCGTGTTACATCTCCTTATGGTGATGAAAATATCGAGGCTTTTGGTAGAATACCTTATGACTTTAACGCTATAGGTTGTATTAAAGAATCGGAAGCGTTAAGAAAAGCAAGATTTATGCTCATAGGTTCGCTCAAAGAAACTATGACAGTTACTTTCTCTACGAATAGATCGGCCATGAATGTTAATTTGTTTGATACAATTCTTATAGCTGATCCTGACATGGGTTATTCACAAACGGGGAGAATTAAATCTATATCTCAAGATAGATCAACCGTTTATTTGCGTGATGCTGTATTCTTGGAAGACGGTAGAAGTTCTTATGAATTTCAGATACAAACTTCATATAACGTATTTAAATGTAACGTCATAAACGAAGAAAGAGGTAAAGTCAGAGAATTAAAACTTGATAACTCTTTACCGGTAAATATCGATGAAAAGGCTGTATTTACGTTAGTTGCTCCTACCGTAGTTGATGAAGATGGAACAGAAAGACCTTCTTTGTACGGTTCGCCTAAACCGTTTAGAGTAATGTCTATAGCCGAGAACGAAGGTGATCCTGATCAAATCACGATTACCGCATTAGAAATTCATCGACTTAAACAAGAAGAAGCCGACACGGGAATTCAGTTAGAGGATGAAGACTATTACACTGCGCCGAATATTGCAGTTATTCCTCACATTAAAGACGCTAACTTTAACGAATATTTTAACGTAAAACGTTTGGAGAACGCTTTACAGATAGGTATTGAGTTAGATTGGGATTCTTATCCATATTATACGGGTAATTTTATAGTTTATTCGAGACCTAAAGATAGTGACGATCCTAACTTCTATTTAGAAGATTTAGAGGAAGGCGATACTCTTTATGGACACACTCCGGGTGTATATCAATTCAAAATACTTCCACTTAACACTTTAGGTATGACACCGCCGCTCGAAACAGCTCCTATCTTTGAGTTTGAAGTTAGCGAAATAGCGGCTGATCCTCCGGCAGATGTAGCCAATTTCTTAGCGACAGGTAATGTTGAAAATATACACTTAACGTGGGATAAGGTCGATGGAGCTGTTCGTTACGAAATTCGTATAGGCGAGAACTGGGATACCGCTGATATTGTTGAAACTAATGTTTTACCGAGTTCCGGTTTAACCGAAGAATACTTTTATACTCAAGCAGATACTGAGAACGAATACTGTTTTTTGATTAAAGCAGTTAATGTAGCTGGATTATACTCTAATTATGCAACTATAGCTTACGGAAAATTAGGCGCTCCGGCAGATGTTAAGAAATTTTACATAACACCAAACCTCGATTCGCTACGCTTTGACTGGGAAACTGAGAATGAAAATTATGTACAATATGAAGTGAGAACAGGTGCTGAGAACTGGGATTCTGCTACGAAGTTGTTTGTTGCTTCCGGTAACAACCAAACTGTACTTAATCCGGGATTTAGCGAAGATACTTACTTCTTTATCAAAGGTATTTCGCGTAAAGGTATTTATTCAGAAAACGCGCTTTGGGGTAAGATAAAACAAAACCTCAAACAAAACAGAAACGTTGTACTTAAAGTCGACAACGCCGCCGGTGAGATTAACTATTTTGTAGACAGTCCGGAATCTTCGTCACAAACATTAACCCCTTGGTATGGTGTGAGTAAAGGTTTAGTCGACTATCCGATTGTTTCTCCGGGTGGTACGGAAATTCTTAAAACGATGCTTGACGGATATTTCAACGCAGAACATTTCTTTCCAGTTCATATTCCTAATTCCAAAAACGAGGATACTATCGCTCGCAACTGGTACGACTCCGAATTTTTTAGATTTGGTCAGAGATTAAAGTGGAAGGATCTTGTTTGGGCTTGGAATAGTGAAGAAGCCAGAACTACATCTTGGTTAAATGAAGACGACGCCGTTGGTTTAGGCGGCAACATTGATGCTCTCATAACAACTGCTAAATCTTCATCTGATTATACCAATTACCTTGGATTTAGATTTAACAGTACGACAACAGATGTTACTGGAACTGTAACGCCGACTACATCTTATAAAATTGAGTATATCGATGGTAAATACGATAAAGGATTAGCTATTTATAAAGCCATGAAACTTAATTACGCGTTAGTAGATTTTAGTTCAACGTTTTCCGTTAGATTTAAAGTTTATTTAAACCCGAGTGTTCCTAACTATATGAAGTTTATTCGATTAGCAGATTCTTCGATGACTAATTACATCGATGTTTACTTCGAGGATTCTAAGATTAAAGTTATGAGAAGTGATGGAGTGTCGATAGCCGATCCTTTTGATAACAGTTCGTACATAGATTATATGTTCGTTATGCTTACCCAAGAAGCAAACAAATTATATCTTGATTATTTCATCGAGTATGCTAACATACGAAAAAGATTAGAGGTTGCTTGTACACCTCTTACCACATTTACAAAATTATACTTTGGAGGGAGATATGACTGACAAATTACAAGTTAAAGGTACAGCAAGAGCTATTTTAACGCATAAAGACGGAAGAAAAGAAGTAATCGAAGAACATAATATGATTATGAACGTCGGTTTTGACTTACTTATTTCTGCTTTGATTAATAGTTCAAACAGACCTGATCCGTTAGGTTATGTCGCTATTGGTACAGGTACAACTGCAACTGCGGCTACTCAGACAGCGCTCGCTAACGAGGCTTACAGAAAAGCTGGTACTTGGAGTTGGAACGCTGGTGAAAAGAAGTTCACAATTACCGCGGAGTGGGAAACTGGTGCTGTTAGCGGTACAATTACCGAAGGCGCCGTATTTAATGCTAGCACTGGCGGTACGATGTTTGACCGCATTGTGTTCAGCACTCCGTTTGTAGGTGCAAACGATATTCAATATACTCAACAGTTTGAATTTGAAGTTGCTTAATGATTACATTTAGTGGTATCGAGTGGGATTATAATAATTTATCAGGGATCGGATATGATTCTGAAACCCTACTCGAACCCTATGCTACGTGGTTTTATCAGATAACAGGAGCTTTAAACTTTGAATCTGAAACAATTAACCTAGGTTTAACAGATGATGATAAATACGCTTCTATTTATCATTCAAAAGATAACATCATTAAAATCAATGATTATTCTAAGCGTAAATTCAAAAGAATTGTTGGTGATAGTTTAGCCATCTCCGATGTTTATAACAGAAAAGTCGGACATCATAACGTAGAGAATATTAATTTTTACGATTTCAGAGTATCTCATTTAAATAACAATGTCTCAGAAGATATTGTGTATTTACTTGACGAAGCTCGTTCTCGCTATATAAAAACGGGCGAGGCCGAAGTTGTCATTGATCAAGTGGAGTTATCTGGTTCTGCGTGTTTGTTTGACTTTGAAGCTAAAGATGGTGTCTGGAGTGAATCTGATTTCAACGATTGGACCGAGAATGATTCTCCAGTTAACTACAATGAATTGAGACCATTTATTCCGGGAGAATACGAATATACAGACGCTTACATTGGTTTTAGATTAACTATTCCGCCTACGAGCGGAAGATATGGTGTTGCACATTCTACTGTTTATATAGATGTTGAAGATACTGTGGAAAAAGGAACAACCGAAGCGCTTGGTGGAGCATTAACCGAAGTATCTTTTTCAAAGAGATTTTATACATCGCCGCATATTATGACTTCGCTTAATTATTCACAAGAACAATGTTACATTGAAGTCAGTCAAGTTAGCCGTGATGGATTTAAGTTTGGATTAAAATCTACTGTTAGCGGACAATATTTGGCCGGTGAAATCAACTGGTTAGCCGATGGATATTAAAATTAGGAGGATATAAATGACAAGAATTCTACAAACAGACTTAGCGAGAGATGCTCTTTACACTAAAGTAAACCAGATTGCAGATGAAAAAGTTGGTTTAGCAGGTGATGAGACAATCGCTGGAGTAAAAACATTTTCGGTATCTCCGAATGTACCGACTCCTTCGATGAGTTCTAACACAACAGTACCTGTTACTTCTCAATATATTAACTTAAAATTTCAGGTTCTTAATTCGGCTCCAGCCAATCGGGATCCTGATACATTTTATTTTATAAAGGAATAATTTATGTCTTTAGACGTGGGTTCAAACTCTATCGGAAGTATCTATTACGGAAATAATGAGATCGTTGAAGTCTATCATGGAAACGATTTAGTTTGGGTTGCTTATTCAGATGCTCCTAATTACATATTTCGAGATATAGATTCTAATGGAAAATTAACCCTCGCAACTGGTAACTTGGAAAGCGCGAGCGGTATAAAAAGAGTTCTTGAGAATGGATTAAGTTATATTTTTACTAACTGTACTGGATTAACGGGTTCTGTAAATTTTCCTAGTTTAACTAGTTTAACTAAAAATTATTCTTTTTATAACGCTTTTAACGGCTGTTCAAATATAACATCCGTTTCTTTTCCGAAGCTAAATAAAATAGGTGGACAATATGTAATGTATCGTTCATTTTTAAATTGTACTTCATTAACCTCAGTATCTTTCCCTGAATTAACTGAATTTTCTTCGGGTAATATCTTTTCTGGATATACATTTAAAAATTGTACTTCATTAACCTCAATATCTTTCCCAAAATTAAAGAGTGTGTTAGGACAATATGCCCTCGGATTTTGGTTTCAAGATTGTACGTCACTAACTTCTTTATCATTTCCAGCTCTGACAAATGATTCATTTGGAAATGCAAAAAATCAATTTTATTATATGCTATCTGGAGTTAATGGTTGTACGGTGCATTTTCCGAGTAATATACAAGAAAAAGTTAGTTCCTTAACTTCTTATCAACAAAATTTTGGTGGGACAAACACTATTTTATTTGATTTACCGGCTACAAGTTAGGAGGTTTTATGGGAAGATTTTATATACCGATAGTAAAAAGTCAAAAGTATTTACCTGATCTATCTCCGATTAGAGAAATTGGAGATTCCGCTCTTTATTATGCTTTTTATAACGTAGGATCACCTACTCTTACAACTGTTAATTTTCCTAATTTAATTGTTATATCTGGTCTGAGTGGGTGTCACTATGCTTTTGCTAATAATAACTCGATAACATCAGTTTCTTTTCCTAAGTTGACGACTCTATCAGGAAACAACGCGATGACAAATTGTTTTTATAACTGTTCTTCGTTATCGTCGGTTTCTTTTCCCTTATTGAGTACGTTGTCAGGAGAATATTCTATGAGTTATTGTTTTTATAACTGTTTTTCTTTAACGTCCGTGTCATTTCCTAAGTTAACTACAATTTCAGGGGGTTATTCTTTATATTATTGTTTCTCGGATTGTTCTTCTTTAATTAATTTATCCTTCCCTGAATTGATAACTATTTCGGCTCAGAGAGCTTTATCTAATATGTGTCAAAACTGCAGTTCGTTGACTTCAGTTTCGTTTCCTAAATTGTCATCTATAAATTCAGCTATGATTTTATGGGAGGCTTTTTATAACTGTTCTTCACTATCTTCGTTGTCATTCCCAGCGTTAAAATCTACTTCTTTTGGTAATAACAGTAGACAATTCAGAGATATGTTAAGGGGAGTGACGGGGTGTACTGTTCACTTTCCAAGTAACTTACAATCGGTAATAGGATCTTGGGAAGATGTAGTAAATGGTTTTAATGGTACTAATACAGTTGTCTCATTTGACTTACCTTCTACGAGTTAGTTGAAATAGTAATTGACAACGAAATAAATTTAACTTAACATAAAAATCAAATTAAGAGGAGTAATCAGAATATGTTTATATACGATGAGAAAACTGCAACGATGACTACTCGACAAGGAGATACATTTTCCTTTGAAGTTGAAGGAGTAGACGATACTTGGACGATGTTCTTTTCCGTCTATGACATTAAAAGAAATCGAATATTTGAAATCGAAGCGAATCCGATTGATGGACTCGCTACTTTTAATGTTAGTGCCGCACAAAGTAATAAATTGACAGTATCTA
>Ga0247610_10002731_pt1 | contig 20039 bp, 13 predicted proteins | sample 174DNAGHGhighgp2_FD_193483 | JGI IMG/M metagenome (GOLD analysis project Ga0247610, IMG submission 193483) | Sheep rumen microbial communities from Palmerston North, Manawatu-Wanganui, New Zealand - 1742 DNA GHGhigh gp2 | ecosystem: Host-associated > Mammals > Digestive system > Stomach > Rumen...
CGCTATGGCCTACCTGAAACAGCAGTACAAGGTGGTGACCATCGTGTTCATCGTCTTGGCCATCCTGTTCTTCATCATGTCGATTTTTGACCTGCAGAACGGCTGGGTATGGTTCGCCTTCCTGACCGGCGGTTTCTTTTCCGGTTTGGCCGGTTTCCTCGGCATGAAGACCGCCACATACGCCTCCGCGCGTACCGCCAACGGCGCTCGCCAGAGCCTTAACAAGGGTCTGCAGATCGCTTTCCGCAGCGGTGCTGTCATGGGCTTGACGGTCGTCGGCCTTGCATTGCTCGACGTCTCCGTGTGGTTCTTCATCCTCGACCATTTCATTCCGGAGGATCACCATCTCGTGATCATCACCACCACGATGCTGACCTTCGGTATGGGTGCTTCCACGCAGGCGTTGTTCGCACGTGTGGGCGGCGGTATCTACACCAAAGCCGCTGACGTGGGCGCTGACCTGGTCGGCAAGACCGAATACAATATCCCTGAGGACGACCCGCGCAACCCCGCTACCATCGCCGATAATGTGGGTGACAATGTGGGTGACGTGGCTGGTATGGGTGCCGACCTGTACGAGTCTTACGCTGGCTCCATCCTCTCCACCATGGCTCTCGGTGCTGCCGCTTTCGCCACCCTCGGTGCTGAAATGCAGATGCGCTCCATCCTCGCTCCTATGATGATTGCCGCCGTTGGCGTGATTCTCTCCGTGATCGGTATCTTCATGGTTCGCACCAAGGAAGATGCCACGATGACCGAACTGCTCAAGGCTCTCAGCCGTGGTACCAACACCGCCGCCTGCCTCATCGCAGTGGCCACGTTCTGCATCATGTATGTGCTCTTCAAAGATTCCACTGACATCGTTTGGTGGCAGGTCTCCCTTTCAGTCGTTGTGGGTCTGCTCGCCGGCGTGATTATCGGTAAATCAACGGAATACTACACTTCCCAATCCTTCAAACCGACGCAGAAGGTCGCTGAGGCATCCCAGACGGGTCCTGCCACGGTCATCATCTCCGGTATCGGCTTGGGTATGATTTCCACGGTCATCCCGGTGCTCACCATCGGCGTGGCCATTATCCTGGCCTACCTTTGCGCCAACGGCTTCCAGATTGACTTCAACGCGGTCAACCTCTCCAAAGGCCTCTACGGCATCGGTATCGCTGCCGTGGGTATGCTCTCCACGCTGGGTATCACCTTGGCCACCGACGCTTACGGTCCTATCGCCGACAACGCCGGCGGTAACGCTGAGATGAGCGGTCTGGAGCCCGAGGTCCGTAAACGCACCGACGCGCTCGACGCCCTCGGCAACACCACCGCCGCCACCGGCAAGGGCTTCGCCATCGGTTCCGCCGCCCTGACCGCCCTCGCGCTGCTCGCCTCCTACGTGGAGGAGATCAAGATTGCCCTCGTGCGTATCGGCACCACCACCCTCGACCTTGGCGAACGTGTGGTGGATACCGCGCAAGCTTCCTTGATTGACTTCATGGAATACTACAACGTCTCCCTGATGAACCCGAAGGTGCTCGTGGGTGTCTTCATCGGTTCTATGATGGCCTTCCTGTTCTGCGGTCTCACGATGAATGCCGTGGGTCGCGCCGCTCAGAAGATGGTGGAAGAGGTCCGTCGCCAGTTCCGCGAAATCAAGGGCATCCTCACCGGTGAGGGTACTCCGGATTACGCCCGCTGCGTGGCCATCTCCACGAAGGGCGCTCAAAGAGAGATGTTGCTCCCGTCCATCCTCGCCATCCTGGCCCCCATCGTCACGGGTCTGATCCTCGGCGTGGCCGGTGTGCTCGGTCTGCTCGTCGGTGGTCTGGGTGCCGGTTTCGTGTTGGCTATCTTCATGGCCAATGCCGGTGGTGCCTGGGACAACGCCAAGAAGTATGTCGAGGAAGGCAACTTCGGCGGCAAGGGCTCTGACAACCACAAAGCCACCGTCGTGGGCGACACCGTGGGCGATCCCTTCAAGGACACCTCCGGCCCGTCCCTGAACATCCTCATCAAGCTGATGAGCATGGTCAGCATCGTGATGGCCGGCCTGACGGTTGCCGTCCACCTGCTGTAATCCATCCGTAGAGACGTGCCATGGCGCGTCTCTACGACAAACGACGCACAACCGTGCGTCTCTGCAATCGCAATAAAGACGGGACATCTTCGGGTGTCCCGTCTTTGTATATGGAGCCAACTGCGTCCTGCAGTTGGGTGCGCCGACGAACCTATGTTCATGCGCCGACGAACCTATGTTCATGTGCCGACGAACCTATGTTCATGCGCCGATGAACCTATGTTCGTAATCTGATGCCTATATGTGACCGCGCGCGTGTCGGAGGCACGCCATCTTAGTAACCCCACAAAAGGCGACAGCCGCAGTGTGGGGTAGGGGGACGGTGCGCGGGACTGCGTGTCGGAGACACGCCACAGAGACGATGGGCAGTGGACGCCGAGGTTCTGCCAGTGACGAAGGAGCTGGCGGAATGACGAGCGCATAAAAATTGATTAAAAAACGAGAGTGGAGAAACGGGAAAAAAAGTATTTTTGCATCGTCAATCGTCCGTGGCCCGTTGACGGGTTTGCGGGCGGGCGACAGACATAAAAGGCGTTGAGTCAACGTCTTATCTGCGGCATCTTGAATCTGGTAAATTCAACAATCTTCCGCACGGTAAGGCAATGTTCAATGCCCATGGTTGTGTATTTTATCGTATATACATACAGCGTGGGCTTCGGCATTGCTTATCCTCGGAAGATGGGCAATACCAGAGCCTAAGATGCGGGATGAGCGATGGTTTCAGATTCCCGCGCTTTTTTATGGTTGTCAGTCATCAATTCGTCGGTTCGGGAATCGCCGTCTTGGGGTCAGGGGTTGACCCGCAAACGTTGCGCCCGACACGGAGAAGGGCAAAGAGAACGCGATATGCCCTCGCTCAAGACAATACCCGACGAGGAACTCGTCAGTAGGCTTTTTGCCAACGACGAACGTGCCATACTGTATTTCTTTTATGAGAAGTACTACAGCATGTTCGAGTACCATGTATATAGGATTTTCCCATACGAGCAGAGCGTACAAGAGCTGGTGCATGAGTTTTTCCTCTATTTGAGGCAGGACGATTGGCGGCGGCTGCGCTCGTTCAATCCTGAGAAAGCTCAACTAAACACTTGGGTTTCCGTGGTCTCTTTTCGCTTTTTTTTGAATTTTAAGAAAACCAAGATAGATTCCAATGGCCTTATCACTATATGTGAACAGTGGGATGAAAAAATCCTGCAGTTCAAGAATGCGAGCGAAGAGCAGGTGCAGATGGATGTGCGTAAGGCTATTGACTGTCTGAAGAACGACACAGAACGGGAAGTGGCACGAAAACTGCTTTTGGAAGAAGCAGAAGTTCATGAGGTCGCCAAGGAACACAACCTGTCGGTGGATTACACCTACACGGTGAAAAGCAGAGCAATATCGCATTTGAGAAAACTATTAAAAGATTACAGGTCATGAGTGAGAAACAAATATCAGACGAATTATGGATGAGATACCTCGAAGGTGACGTCTCCGAAGAGGAAGCCGAGCGGCTCATGCGCCTGATGGCGGAAGACGATGCGCTGCTGGAAGAGTATTTGGCTGTAAGCGAATCGCAGAAACGAGTTGATTCGCAGCCTCTTGCGAGTCCAAATCAAGAATTGGCGCAAAAGCAAATAAGAGAAGCGCTTAAAGGAATCGTTGCGGATAAGGAAAACGTGAAGACGCTGCCGCTCCACACGAATCTCCGCAAGTATGTCGCCATGGCGGCAGCCGCAGCACTGTTGATTGGTGTGGCTTTGTTCTTTTTGCTCTGGCCTGACCACAACGACAACAACCTTGCGCAGCAGGAGAAACAGCACGTTGAAGCCGGGGCGAAAACACAAAGCCAAAGTCCTGAAACAACGGCAGGACAGGAACAATCGGATATGATTCGAAAGAATGATATCCCTTCAAATAAAGGCACCAACGCTGTCCAACCTGAACCGACTGCCGCTCAAGAAGAAATATATTCTTCCCAAAAACTCGAAAAGAACTATGCCTCCACTCAAATCGCCAATAGTTTGACCGTCACCAAGCCTAGCAAAGACGATTATCGCGTGTTATGCAAGAACTTGGAGAAAACGCTCAATTTCGGATGGTCAGCGACAAATGTGCGGACACTTCACTTCGCGGTGAAAGATTCCAAGGGAAAAACCATCGCCGAATCAAATGATATTGAAGCAGACCATTATGAGTTGAAATACAGAGATATACAACCTGAAAAGAAACTGACTTGGAGCCTCACTGTTGTATTCAAAGATGGTACACAGGAAAGACGAGGCGGCCGAATACAAATTGATTATGATGATTAATATGTCAAATATGAAGAAATTATACTGCTTGATTTTTACAGTAGGGACACTGTTAGCTTGTGTCAACACCAATGCTCAGTCGGAGAGCACCTCCTCGCGATATAGTTTCAACATCGCCAAAGAGGTGAAACCGCCTTTGTGGGAAATGGTGGAGGAACCCTATTTTGAGGATGCGGACGGCAACCATGCCATCGACGCCCTGGAGAAATGTAAAATCGTGATGAAGGTGAAGAATATCGGTATGGGAGATGGTTTGGGCTTGACGGCTAAGATTTCCGCAACGGGTACTACCAATGGGATTAATATTGCGGATATAAAGCTTTCCACGATCAAAGTGGGAAGTACGACCACCATAGAATATCCCATCAACACAAGTATTTACACCGAGGATGGCGTGGTGGATTTCACTGTCTTTGTGGATGAACCCATGGGGTTCAGTACCGACAAATACACGCTGAGGATACAAACAAGGAAATTTCAGGAACCGTTGCTTGTTGTGAAGGACTATGTGGTCTCGGGCGACAAAGGTGGCAACTTGGAAAAACAGAAGCCTTTCAATTTGCAGGTGTTGGTGCAGAATGTTCAGCAAGGTGTGGCAAATAATGTGCGTATTGAGCTGAAATATCCCAAAAATGTTTTCAATACAAGTGGTCAAGACCTCTATACGTATTTAGAATGGGCGGCAGGAGAGACACAAACTCTTACTTTCCCGTTGATTGTGAATGCCATGTATGAAGGAACTACGCTGCCGCTTACAGTGAAAATCTCCGAAAAATACGGCAAATATGCGCAAGACAAGGAGATAGTGTTGAATTTGGACCAGCCGTTGGCGAATCGTACCATTGCCGTGGAGTCGCAAATTGCGCAAACGAACATTGAGGATGCGCTGTTACGTTCGGATGTGGATCGGAGTATTCCGGAGACAAATAACCCCAACCCTTATCGCTATGCCATTATCATTGGCAATGAAGACTATCACACGTATCAAAAAGATTTGAATAGTGAGCAGGATGTGCCTTTCGCCGCAGAGGATGCTAATGTGTTCAAACAATATTGCGTGAAAACGTTGGGTATAGAAGAACGAAACATTGTGTTGCTGAACAACGCGACAGGAGCCAAGATGAATCAGGAAATAGATTTTCTGACCCGTTTGGCTGCCAGGGAACCGAAAGCAGAAATCATATTCTACTATGCAGGACATGGCTTCCCAGATGAAAAGACCAAGGAACCCTATTTGATTCCGGTGGATGTGAACGCTTCCAGTTTGGATTTGGCTATTCCATTGTATGAGTTGTACAACAAGCTGAGTAATACAGGTGCTCAAAAAGTGACCGTGTTCTTGGATGCCTGTTTCAGTGGTGGTGGACGTGACGCAGGATTGGTAGCTTCCCGCGGTATCCGTGTGACCCCCAAGAAAGACGCGCTGACAGGTAACATCGTCGTATTCTCTGCAACATCGGCTGACCAAACGGCGATGCAGTATGCAGAGAAGAACCACGGTATGTTCACCTATTTTCTACTCAAGAAATTGCAAGAGACTCAGGGACAATGCACCTATTCTGAATTATTCAACTACCTGAGTAAGAATGTGGGCGATAACAGTCTTCGTGTGAATCGTAAAGAACAGACTCCGGAGGTGAACACCTCGCCGCAAGTGCAGAATAGCTGGGGAGGTTGGAAATTCAATTAGTAATTAGTAATTAGATATTTGAAATGAGTAATGAGTAATGGATGGGCTATGAATACTGCTATTCGAATTTGGATGTTTTTAGGTGTGTTGTGCGCCATATTCGGGACTGCTCCCGCACAGACCGTCTCAAACGTCGCCGCCACTCAAGTGGGCAAATCTATCCATATCACTTACGATTTGGACAAAGCTGCTGACATTTCCGTCTATATGTCCATATCCGGAGGGAGAACCTATCGTGAATTGCGGCAGGTGACGGGTGATGTGGGTAAGACGGTTGGCCCCGGTCACAAAACCATCGTTTGGGATGTGTTGGCCGAAGTGGATGAGTTGATAGGGGATGACATCGTGTTTATGGTGCGCGTGGATGCCAATGCGGAGGCAAAGTGGAAACAGAAACAGCGTGCTGAAAACATCAAAAATATGCCACAAAGCACATTTTTTACCTTGAATGCCGCCTACAGCCCTCAACCGCAGTGGTCGTGCGGCTTCAAAGTCGGGCAAGTGAAAGTGATAGGATGGTTCTTAAGCGCCATGTCGGGTTTCCATTATAGTGGTATGTTCCATCCCTTTGTGGAGGGTCAGAATTATGGTCTGACGGACTGCAAATCAGTTCGGTTATCCATACAGGCAGGATTTGCGGCACGCCCGTGGAAGCCTATGACCATGCTGTTGGGGATGGGGTATGGATACCGAACGCTCACCTATAAAACCTCTGATAATGAGTGGCTTTCCTATCCGAAGCGAACTGTCCAAGGTGTGGATGTCTCATTCGGCTTGTTGTTTGACATCAAGGGCTTTGCTCTATCAGCAGAAGCCGTCACCACCAATTTCCAAACGATAGAGGCGAGAGTGGGAGTGGGTTTCTGCCTGCCGAATAAGAAACAAGAGAAAAAACAAACCATTAAAGTCCTGAAATAATGAAAACGAGAGATATTTTGTTTGCGATTTGTACTTGGACACTTATTGCCGTTGCCGTTTCGTGCGAAAAGGACCCGAAGTTCTCAAAAGGACAATACCATTATGAGAACCAAGAACTGACCTATATCAACGAATTGGTGATTCGATGGGGCGGCGAGAATATCAATGACGATATAAAAGAGGCCGTGCAAGATATTGTGGCTTCTATGATCTTGGTGAAAGGAGGCTCGTTTACGATGGGATCTGACAACAGCCTCTCTTTCCCTGACGAGCTGCCTCCCCATATTGTATCACTCTCGGATTTTTACATAGGAAAGTTGACCATTACCCAAAAGCAATGGAGGACTATTATGGGAGAAAATGAACGTTGGAGCGACAACTACGGCAAGGGGGACAACTATCCGGCCAATTTCATCTCATACGAGCAGGCTAAACTCTTCATTCAGCGGTTGAACGAGTATTCGGGTCTGGAGTTCAGAATGCCCACAGAGGCGGAATGGGAATATGCTGCCTGCGGGGGACAACAGTCGCAGGGGTTTACCTTTAGTGGAAGCAACGAGGCGGACAGAGTCGCTTGGAGTCGCGAAAACGCCGACGGGAAAATGCATCCATCAGCCATGCTCTTGCCCAATGAATTGGGGTTGTTCGATATGAGCGGCAATGTTTGGGAATGGTGCTCCGATTATTACGGGAATTATACTTCCGAGAGTGTGACCAATCCTGCTGGCCCTGCGACAGGAACCAAACGGGTAGTCCGGGGAGGTAGCTTTACCTACGAAAAACGTTATTCCCGATCTAAAACCCGCAACTATCTGCCAGAGACCAACCAGTCGGTTGCGGTCGGGTTGAGGTTGGCCGTTAGTGCTAAAGAATCACAATAACACGTTGTAAAATCAAGAATATGAAATACTTTCAAAAGATATGGACGATTTTTCTAAGTGTAGCCTTGTGCTCGACCTCAATTGCCCAAGTGCACACGATAACCTTCACGGGTAAGGATTGGACGAACCAATATCATATTCCGTTACATCACGTCACGGTGTTCAATCTGGATCAGCTTTGGGAAGAGGTGTTGTATTATCCCGACACCACGTTGGTGCTGGGCACAGTAGGTGTGGATTCTTATAATGTCCAAGATGTTCAGTTGATGCAGAATGTGCCGAATCCTTTTGACGGCATCACCGAATTTGCGTTGGTGTTGCCTGAAGGCGGAGATGTCCAGATGGAAATTTACGACATAGCGGGTCGGTTGGCCGTGGGGCGTCACTTTTCAGATTTGCAAGCGGGCACTCATCTCTTTCAGACAACCCTTGCCTCTCCGCAAACCTATTTGTTAAGTGCCAAAGTGGAAGGCGGACAGATGACCATCAAGATGGTGAATGAGGGACACGGTGCAGGAAATACCATCCAACACTTGGGAATGACCAATTTGCAAGGAGATTTCACACTCTATTTGAAAAATGACAAATATTCTGGCGGCTATCCGTTCAGCGTGGGCGACGAGATGAAATATACAGGTTATGTTTTGATTGATGGGGGTATGAAGGAAAGTAACATCATTCAATGCCATCAAAACAACAACGATACTTATACTTTGCAGTTTGATGTGACGGCTCCCACTGTTACGACGGCTTCAGCGAACAGTATTATGAGCTATTCTGCCGTTTGTGGAGGCAATGTGACGATTTCGGGTGGTAGTCCGGTTGTGGCCAGGGGTGTCTGTTGGAGTACCTCGCACAATCCTACCTTAAGTAACAGCCACGCTGAAAATGGGATTGGCTTGGGCAGTTACACGTGTAGTATAACGGGACTGACAACGGGCACCACTTACTATGTGCGGGCATACGCCACCAATGGGGTTGGCACGGCGTACGGTTCAGAGAAAAGTTTCACCACATTGTCATTGCCCACCGTCACAACCAACACGGTGACGAATATTACGGGAGTTACGGCCACCAGCGGCGGGCAGGTGACCTCCGACGGCGGGGATTACGTCACGGCCCGAGGTGTGTGTTGGAGCACCTCCCAGAATCCGACAGTGAGTGGTAGCCACACCACCAACGGTAATGGCACCGGCAGCTTTACGAGCAATATCACAGGGCTGTCAACTGGCACAACGTACTATGTGCGGGCGTATGCGACGAATAGTGTGGGTACAGCTTATGGGGAGCAGCGGACTTTTACGACAACGACTCTGCCAACCGTAACCACCAATACGGTAAGCAGTGTCACAAATCAGTCTGCAATCTGTGGAGGTAATGTTACTTTTGGTGGCTACGCCGATGTCATAGCTCGCGGTATCTGTTGGAGCACTTCGCAAAATCCGACAATTAACAATAACCATACATACGATGGAACAGGAACAGGAGCCTTCTCGAGCGTCATCACTGGATTGACGGCCAATACGACCTATTATGTGCGGGCGTACGCGACGAATAGTGCAGGAACTGCGTATGGTCCACAACGGAGTTTTACAACACTTAATCTCCCAATTGTGATGACCAATACGGTGAGTAACATATCAACAACCACTGCCACATGTGGCGGAAATGTTACATCGGCAGGTAGTGCCACCGTGACTTCACGTGGAGTCTGTTGGAGTACGTCTTCCAATCCTACTGTCAGCGATAGTCATACCACGAATGGGAGTGGGACGGGTAGTTTTACAAGCAACATAACAGGCTTGACGGCAGGAACAACTTACTATGTACGGGCATACGCGACAAGCAGTGTGGGAACCGCTTACGGGACACAACGGAGCTTTACAACGTTGACACTACCTGCGGTTACTACAAATACGGTTAGCAATATTACAGCCACAAGTGCAACCTGTGGAGGTAATGTTACTTCTTCTGGCGGTGCAAATGTTACGGCAAAGGGTGTGTGTTGGAGCACAACGCAAAATCCAACAGTTAGCAATAGCCACACCACGAATGGTAGCGGAACGGGCAGCTTTACAAGCAGCATGTCAAATCTAACGCCAAATACAACCTATTACGTTCGTGCATACGCTACTAATGACGCTGGCACAGCATACGGTGAGCAACGTACTTTTACAACAAATACTACTACGCCGACAGTTACTACAAAAGTGATAAGCAACATAACAACGACGTCGGCGACTTGTGGAGGCAATGTTAGTTCGACAGGTGGATCACCTGTTACGGCTCGAGGTGTTTGCTGGAGTACATCTCAAAATCCTACAATTAACGACAATCACACCTTAGATGGAAATGGAACAGGTACTTTTACCAGTCTCTTAAACAATCTTACTGTGAACGAGACCTATTATGTTAGGGCGTATGCTACCAATAGCAATGGGACAGCCTATGGGACACAACGTTCTTTCACAACCCCCACGATGCCTACTGTGATTACAGATGCTGTCAGTAATTTAACCGGCACGTCGGTTACGTGTAACGGCAACGTGACGGCTTCGGGTAATGCAACGGTGACAGAGCGTGGCTTTTGCTGGGACACTATTCCCAATCCCACTGTGTCGAGTAATCATATACAAGTGGGGACTGGAACAGGGGCGTTCTCTTATAATTTGTCTGATTTGGAGTCCAACACGGTCTATTATTTGCGTTCTTATGCAACTAATGTCGTTGGGACTGCCTATGGAAACCAAGTGTCTTTCAATACCCCTTACGGTCCCTGTGCTATTCAACCGATTTTAGTGGACTACGATGGGAATATCTATAACACGATTCAAATAGGAGATCAATGTTGGATGAAAGAGAATTTGCGTGTCACCCATTTTGACGATGGTACACCTGTTCCAGCTGGGGATGGATCTAGCTATAGCTCTACAGTTGCATATCGCTATTGTCCTGATAATGATTCAATAAACGTTGTACAATACGGGTATCTTTATAATTGGAAAGCAATGATGAATGGTGCGAATTTTTCTTCAACTAATCCGAGTGGAGTTCAAGGTGTATGTCCTACAGGATGGCATGTTCCAAGTTATGCGGAATGGATGCAATTAAAGGATTGTGTCGAAAATCAAGCAAAATATCAATGTGATACGAATAATAACTCGATTGTCAAGGCTTTGTCAAGCGTTATTGGATGGCTGATTGAAATTGAAGACACATGTGCTGGAGGGTATAACACCATTACTAACAATTCAACTGGATTCTCAGCAATGCCATCAGGAGGACACTCCTCCAGTGGATGGAAGTTTGGTGAGTGGGCGTATTATGGAAGCACCTCGCTCTCTACGTTATACACTGATCGGTATAATGCATTTGTTTTATATTACAACAGTCATTCTATTTATCAATACCATTCTCAGAAAGGTGTTGCGACTTCGGTACGTTGTGTTAGGGATAACACAAACACTATTATGAATCAGTATTGTCCGGGAGTTGCCACTGTAACTGATTATGACGGGAATGTTTATAAGACTATAAAAATTGGAGAGCAATGCTGGATGAGAGAGAATTTGAGAACCACACATTATGCCAATGGTGCGAGCATTTCTTTAGGTTCGGACACGAGCACTTCGGTGGCCTATCGTTACTATCCCAACAATAGCTCTTACAATGTTTCCACGTATGGGTATCTTTACAATTGGAAAGCAGTGATGAGAAATGCGACATCCAGTAATGCAAATCCATCGGGAATTCAGGGCGTTTGCCCAGCAGGGTGGCATGTGCCAAGCCACGCGGAATGGACTCAATTAACCAATTATATCAGTGGTCAGGATCCTTATACGTGTGGAAGCACAAGTGGTTATATAGCGAAATCTTTGGCGTCCACAACAGGTTGGACTAATGACACGACAGCTTGTGCAGTCGGCAATGCCCAGAGTGATAACAACTCTTCATTGTTTGGTGCGCTCCCGGCAGGGTGGCATGGTAAATCAGCGTTCCAATTTGGTACAAATGCGTGGTTTTGGAGTTCCACACAGAACGCTTCTGGTGCAAGAGGACGAGGAATAACCTATAATAGTGCAACTGTGGCAGGCAGTAGTGGAAATTATTATTATCTGTATGATGGTTTTTCTGTCCGTTGCGTCTATGGTGGGGATTACCTGCCGACGGTATCTACAGAGCCGGTTAGTTCAATTACAATTACTTCGGCAGTAAGCGGAGGCAATGTGGTGGAATCAGGATCCTCTGCAGTGACCGCAAGAGGGGTTTGTTGGAGCACATCACCCAACCCAACTGTGGATGACAATCACACCACAAACGGTAGCGGTGCGGGGAGTTTTACCAGTAATATATCAGGCCTTTCCTTTGGCGTTGTCTATTATGTGAGGGCATACGCTACAAATAGCGTGGGAACTGCTTATGGGGAGACATTTATAATGACCCCGGATTCGTGCGGGATTATGGTTGTCAGTGATTATGACGGAAATACATACAACACAGTAAAAATCGGCAATCAGTGCTGGATGAAAGAAAACCTTCGCACCACACACTATGCCGATGGCGTTGCTATATCAGTCGGTAACAGCAACACTAGTGCTACAACCGGTTACTATTATGATTATTCGTCCTCAGGTATGCCATTGTCGCAACGAGGCTACCTCTATAACTGGAAGGCGGTGATGCGCAACGCTTCTTCTAGCAACGCCAACCCGAGTGGAGTGCAGGGTGTCTGTCCAACAGGGTGGCACGTGCCCAGTGATGTAGAGTGGACGCAGTTGGAAAACTATGTGAGCAGTCAGAGTCAATATGTTTGTGGAAGCGACAACACTTATATTGCCAAGGCGTTGGCTTCAACCATAGGTTGGAATAGCTACACAGAAAATTGTACAGTTGGCAATGATCAATCATCGAACAATGCCACGGTTTTTTCCGCCGTTCCGGTCGGTGGCTGCTACGGTTCTTCGTTTAACGTCGTGGGCAACGGAGCCTGCTTCTGGTCCTCTACACAGCACGGGTACCAAGCATGGTTTCGTGACTTGTACTACAACGGTGCCTCCGTGGATCGTGATTATAACCTCAAGGAAAATGGTCGTTCCGTTCGCTGTCTCCGCAATTAAAAATCAAACACTCTGATAGTATGGAAAAATACATTGATCTTTGAGCCTAACTTTAATATAACTATATGTGTGAGAAAAATAACCTTGTTTTCAAATCAATACCTCAAAAACGAAAAGCTAATCCGGACAACATTTGTGTCTTTGGTTGGAATCGGGAAGAATCATCCGAACAAAAATTGGATGATAATGTTGAATATGGCTTTTGGACCATGGCATTAGCGTATTACGAAAGCGCAGAAATGCTTTATGATAAATTTGTGCAATCCCAAGGTCATTATGAGATTCTTGATTCCGCAGGCACGACAATGTGCTTCCTATATAGGCATTATGTGGAGCTTTTTCTTAAATACTTGTACTTAAAATTCGCCTGTCCTTCCGACGAGGAGTATAAGGCTTTTCTCAAAAAAAAAGGTCATGATCTTGATCGTCTTTGGAACGCGACTAAACCTTTGATTTGCGAAAAAGAAAAACGTTACAGCTGCACAGCAGATATTAACATGGTGAATGATTACATTATGGACATAGATCTATTTGACAAAGACTCAATGACAATGAGGTATCCCATTACAAAGAGACTAACCCAAACGAAAGAGCGCACCAGATTGGACATTCCTAATCTTCATGACAGGATGAAGGAATTACACGACGCTTTTGATGCTTTCGATTGTGATTTTCCTAAATACGAATTACCAAATCTTCCGCAAGAAAAAGTCGATACTTTTCTGAGCAAATATTTAGAGCTAAGACCAAAAATAGTGTCCTTTTTAGAAATTTTGCAATCGGACTCTGAAGAAAAAGAACAACATCAGACTTGTTCGCAGATTGTTGAGTCGCTCAAAAAAACGCAAACCTCTCCGTTTGGCGCGTTATCTGATGACGAATTGATGTTGTTGGATACATTATACTATACAGGAAGAGCAATTAAATGCCATCATTTGATTTTACCCAAAATCCCAAGTGAAGCAAGAATTGTTGCTGCCAAAATGTGCGTTGTAAACATGGAAAGGAATGGGTTAGAGTTTGGGAATCCAATAAATGATAATCAAGGGGTGACGCAGAAAAGATATTTGGTGTTGGCAGAGTGTGTCTCAAAAGTGATGATGGTGATTGACCAAGATTATGTTCGTTGTTGATTCTTTTTGTCGTAATTCATTAAAATAGGTTACAAATGGATTATATCAATATTCTGAAAAACGCCCAAAGGTTTCTTTCAAGAGATATTCGTTTTAACCCTTTGACCCAAATGGATGTTTGTAAAAAAAATACCCTACAAGAAACGGTCAAAAATCAATTTGCTAAATTTAGCAAGGAAGATGATGAAATAAACACTTTGATTAAAGGGATTAAATCTATTAACAATGTCCGTTGTGCCCATATTATCTTTACTTTCTTATTTGGAATCTATATCTATAATAAATGCGAGAAGATAAAGAAGGCTGTTAATAAAGAAGTGTTAGAAATGCTGCTATTAGCAGGCCATCCTGATGACTTCTCTTTTCTATGGTTTCTCATCTGCCTTTTCCATGACCTAGGATATACTGAGGAAAATAGTCAACACGAGGATAGGGTAGGACCCTGTTGGGCTTGCAATTCTAAAAAATTAGGTGCTGTTGATGGGGTGCCTGAGTTTTACTCAAAAATCTATAAAAACTATTTTCTTTATCGAAAGATCGAGCATGGTAAAACCGACCACGGTATATATGCTGGACTGAAAATGTATCCGAATTTGTGCCGAATCAGAAAGAACAAGGCTAATAGTCCAAACGGCGGATGGAGACAACAATTGAAACATGTTTACAACTATGCTTCTTGGGTGGTTCTGGCACATAATGTTTACTTCACCAAAGACACAAAATCGGAGACCTGCGCTCTGTATAGAAAATACTCGTTGGAAGATTTGATTTTGGAAACCGAAGGTGATTCTATAAAGAATTATCCCATAAAACAGTCCGAGCATTCAGTACTTTTTCTCTTTTGTTTGGTGGATTTGATTGAACCGATGAAGCGAATAGAGGAAATAGAGTGCTGTGACAAAATCAAATTTGAGATTTGCGAGGACAGAATAATAATATCCTCGGATTTGGATTGTACTTGCGTGAAGAACTACTTAAAAGGCATATTGGATGCCAAGGATTGGTTCGCAAAAGTTGAACAAGAGGATAAACGAATAATTATTCCATTGCAATGAATTTTGTAGAGATTCTATAAAAAACAGAAATGATGTTGAAGAAAGTATTACTGAAGCACTCTCGAAAAAGCAAGACGCACGAAGTGCAAATAGCCTCACACAAGCGCTGCGCAAGGAGGGGCGTACAATGGGGTATTGCCATCCTGCTGATATTCGTCACCTTCTCCCTTTCCGCCCAGCGTGAGCGCACCGTCACAGTCACCGCCGTCGGCAGCTACGTGGCTAACCAGAACGAAACGCCTGCCTACGGGCGGGCTCAGGCACTCTTGGAAGCTAAGAAGCAAGCGCTTCGCGAGGCAGGCGTTGCGGAAGACATCTCCTCCACCGCCATCATCGTGATGGGGGATGCAGGGAACGATTTCCGCGAAATCTCCTCCGAACTGAGCCGCATAGAACTGGAAGGCCGCGTGCGCGTGAAGGAACAGACCGATGCACCTCCTATGTTCACAAACGACGGCCTCGTCAAATATGCCACCACCATCCTCGCCGAAGTGGTGCTGCAGGAAACAGAGGAGGACCTGAACTTCCGGTTCAAAACCGATGGCCTCCAAAACACCTACCTCTCGGGCGAGACGATGACCTTCACCGTCACCCCCACCGCAGACTGCTACCTGCGAGTGTTCCTTCTCGGCCAACACCCCAACAGCAACGCCCAAATCTATCCAATAAACGGCGTGTTCAAGGACGTGCGTCTCAAAGCCGGCGAAACGGTCTCATTCCCGCCAGCGGCACGACAATTCCTCTATGACCAACCATTCGAATACACCCTGGAAATGGAGAGCGAAAAGGATGATCTGGAGCAGGATGTGCTGCTGATTGTGGCCTTGAAGAAGCCCTATCCGTTCACAGAAGCAGTGAGTTACGAGAGCGTGATCCGTTGGTTGTCAAAGATCAAACGCAACGAGAAGTGCGTGCTGTGGCAGGGTGTGAACATAATCAAGAATTAGGAATTATCAATTATCAATTATGAATATGCGGTTTATGTCCTTGATAATTAGCGATAAAGATTTTTTGTGTAAAAAAAACTATTGCATTTGATAGATTGCTACAATGCTGCAACTATATAGGTATGTAAAAACGATGGTAATTAATCAAATCAAGTAATAAAATACGAAAAAATGAAAAACACGATCAAATTATTCAGCATGCTGTTTATGGCCGCAGGTCTTCTGATGGCACAACCCGCAATTGCTCAAACTGACAAGCAGCAAAAGAAAGAGAACAAGGAAGCGCAAAAAGATCAAAAGGAAATTCGCAAAGCCGTATATCAGAAGTCAGAGAAAATGGCGATAAAGGAAGCCAAGAAATTGGAGAAAGCTGGATGGAAGACCATGGGACTGCCCATTGCCAAACAGCTTGATGAAACATGGGTAAAGATGTATGACCGCGAACCCAACGGCTACCCGCGCTACATTTGGGCGCAAGAGATGGCCACAGGCAACAGCTTCGCTGCCGCGCAATCGCAGGCCGACAACGTGGCTAAACTGCGGATTGCTTCCCAAATAAGCAGCAGCGTGGCCGCTCTCACCGACATTGCATTGGCCAACCAGGAGATTTCAGCGAAAGAAGCTGCCTCCATCACCAAAGTTCTGGAGAATGCCAAGGTGATTGTGTCGCAGAAGTTGGGACGGACATTCAAGACAATGGAGATCTACCAGGAACTTAGCAACGGAAACTACCGTGTGCGCACCACGATGTTCTACGACATGAAAGCCGCTGTCGCCATCGCTCGTGAGGTGATGCTGGACGAACTCAAGAAGGATTCCGATGTGAACAAAGCCCAACTGGAGAAACTCCTCGGTATGGATAAAGTGGTGGATCAGGTGGTGAAGGATATGCCGGAATACGACGAAATCGCCAACTAGAACATTCTCCCCAAAGGGCTGAAAGCCTGAAGTATGACAGCCCAGGGTGAGCGCAGCGAGCCCTGGGCTTTTGGATAAAGAATGAAATGAAAGACGATGAAATACGTTAACAAGCAATGGATTATTAGCATAGTGTTGGTGGTATGGGTCGTGTTCGGTCACGCCCAAAATTTCGAAGACGCATTCAATGCGTTCGCCCAACAGAACGAGCAGTCGTTCAACCGGTTCTCGGACAGCATCAACCGGGCATTCGCGGCGGCAATGGAGGCCAACATGCGGACGTTTACGGGCGAACAACCCAAGGTGCGCGATCCTAAACCCAAACCGGTGAAGCTGCCGGAGGTAGAGAATAAGGATGTGGCCCAAGACCTCCCGTCACTACCTAAGCCTATGCCGACAGAGAATGAGGAACCAGCAGGTAGACTAGTACAACCGGAAACTCCACCTCTGACTCCACCCGCAGAGCAGCTCAACTGGATGGAGTTCGACCTGTTCGGTGACAATATCCGATACGTCAAAAAAACTTTCCCGGAAAGGATGAAGGGGGTTGTCCCGAAAGATGTCTCAGACTTTTGGATCCAACTTTCCGAATGCGATTACGAGCCGTTTTTACAGTCTTGTCGCACGGCACGTGCCGAAAGAGATTTCAATGATTGGGCGGTCTATCAGCTGGTGCTGGAAATGGCACGTCATACCTACCCGCGCCAGTACAACGAGCAGGTGGTCTTGGCAGTCTTCCTACTCAACCAACTCGGCTTCGAGGCAAAAGTGGGCTTCGGGAACGCACATCTGTTCTGCTTGTTAGCGGTGGATCAACAACTCTATGGGCTCTCCTTTGCCGACATCACGAAGCACCGATACTATCTTCTGGAAGTGGATCCCAATTACATCAATCGAGAAGGCTCATTTTCGTTTCGAACCTACGACACCCCTTTCCCTGAACCTACCAAAGGCTTGGATATGAATATCACAAAACCTTTGAAATCCTCTGAATTCCCCGACATCATAGATTCCGCTATCAATATCAGCACCAACATGATAGAACTGTTCCGTACCTATCCGCAGGTGGATATTGAGGTGTATGCCAATGCCCGACCGAGTAATATTTTCTGTCAATCCGTGGAACAAGTTTTCAAACCATATTTGCAAGCACTGTCTGCTGCGGAAGCGGTCGATTTCCTGCTGATGTATGTGCAATATGGCTTCGACTATGCTACCGATGAGGAACAGTTTGGTTACGAGAAGCCGTTTTTCTGCGAGGAAAACTTCTACTATCCGCAAAACGACTGCGAAGACCGCAGCGTGCTGTTCGCCTTCTTGGTTCGCCACTTGCTGCATTTGGACGTGGTGCTGATAGACTATCCCGGACACCTTGCCACGGCGGTGCATTTTCCGACGGAGGTAAAGGGGGAGTCTATCCTCTACGGCGGAAAACGTTATGTCGTCTGCGACCCGACCTACATCGGAGCATCGGTTGGAATAGAAATGCCTGGATTCGCACCAAACGATCGGAAGGTGGTGCCTGTGGATGGCTGGAAATGAAATGGTCTGTAATAATCGAAAATGAATAGAAGCCTCTTCCGCCTCCATAAAAGCGGTCTCGGAAGACCACTACTATCATCGCCCTATGTTTTCTAACCTAATTGTATTATGAGAACCACCATATTTATAATCATTATCGTCGCACTTTTGTGCTCTTGCGGTGGAAAGCGGAACGTTGAGGTCCTCTCGGCGTCGAATGCGAAAGCGGAAAATATCGAAAAATCAGAAGAGGGCGTGTCTTCTGATATAACGTCTGACCTCGCGGACACCAGTTTCTCAGAACTTAGCAGGAACCTTACGGTCATTCCTTAAGACATCCCGAGCAACAATTCTGCTAATGTGATACCCAATGCGGTGACGGATGTCGAAGGCAATTCGTATGATGCCGTGCGCATCGGCAAGCAGGTTTGGCTGCAGACGGACCTGCGTACCAAACACTATCGGGATGGCAGTGCTGTACCACATCAAATATACGTGGATGGCAAGTGGAATGATAACGATTTCAGCTACACAGAACCCTTTTGGACTGAAGAATATACGTATGGAGAGTTATGCCTCTACAACTGGTCGGTAGTAGCAGATCCCCGTGGACTCTGTCCGGATGGTTGGCACGTGGCCACCAAGCAGGACTGGAATGAGTTAGAGGCTTACTTGGGTGTGGATGGCGTTTGTGTGGAAGGGAAGAACCCGAAAAACATAGCTAAAGCCCTCTGCTCTACCCAATGGCCTGACTGGCCAGAGTATGAGGAATATCTCGATAATAAAGAACATGTGGTGGGCTACGAACCTGCTTCTACCAACAATGCCACAGGATTCTCCGCTTTTCCGTGGCCGTATTTTGACGGAAGACATTATGGAGACTATACCTTTGCTGCATACTGGACTCCGAATGGTATCAACAAAAGCAAAGCCTGGAGCGTCAAGATCTACGGCAACGGAGCTGCTCTCATCTCCCGCCCCCTCCCCGCCTCGGAGAGGCGACACGCACGCAGTGCAAGTAACACCATACAAGCGAAGCGCAGTGTGGTGTCAGAGCACAGTGTGGCGAGCAGACGCAGTGTGGTGTCAGAGCGCAGTGTGGCGAGCAGACGCAGTGTGGTGTCAGAGCGCAGTGTGGTGTCAGAGCGCAGTGTGGTGTAGGGCCGCCATACAATGCGGCCCTACCACTGCACCGAGTAACCTTACCCGATCGCAACGCTGGTCAGATACTGCGATCGCCCGTACCGGTAGCTCCCCTCGTCCGAACGCATCATCATCGTGTACGTGAAGTCGTCGTCGGACGAGCGCTCCGCCCCGTCGGAACCGCCAGTGAGACTGAGACCCATCGAGGTGAGCGACATCGGCACTGCGTAGAGATGCGCCACATTGCCGCTCTCGGTGGCCTGCGTGTCGAGACGGATGGCGGACTCCCCGGCAGGCACCACCTCGTCAACCGTGCGCGTGTAGAGACCCACCGCGCTGTCGTAAACCATGGCGATC
>Ga0247610_10002732_pt1 | contig 20035 bp, 13 predicted proteins | sample 174DNAGHGhighgp2_FD_193483 | JGI IMG/M metagenome (GOLD analysis project Ga0247610, IMG submission 193483) | Sheep rumen microbial communities from Palmerston North, Manawatu-Wanganui, New Zealand - 1742 DNA GHGhigh gp2 | ecosystem: Host-associated > Mammals > Digestive system > Stomach > Rumen...
TATCAGCGCGACGCCGTGGTGCAGGGCTACGACATTATGCTGCGCCACAACGGCTGCTTCATTGCCGACGTGGTGGGTCTGGGCAAGACGGTGGTGGCCGCAATGATTGCCCAACGCTTCATCTACGCCAACGGTGACAACACTCGCATCCTCGTCATCTACCCGCCGTCGGTGCAGAGCAACTGGACCGATACCTTCGACGACTTCCGCATCAAGAACAAATACACGCGCTTCATCACCAACGGCAGCCTCGACAAGATTATTGACGGCAACAACTACGACACACCGCCCTACTATGACCTCGTCATCGTCGACGAGGCGCACAACTTCCGCCACGACAGCAACTGTAACTACGACCTGCTGCAACGCATCACCAAATCGCCACGAGTGAACAAGGGCAACGTCCGTGGGGGCAAGAAAGTGCTTCTGCTCTCGGCCACGCCGTTCAACAACACGCCCGAGGATATCAAGAACCAGCTGCTGCTGTTTCAGGACACCGCTCGCTGCACGCTGGACGGCGTGAGCAATATCGCCGACACCTTCGCCCCGTGGATTAAGGAGTTCAAGAGCCTGATGTCGCAACGCCGTGTGCTCACGCCCGAGATGCTGACCTCGCGAATCGACGCCATCAACCAGGATCTTCGCCACACCGTGCTGGAGAAGGTGATGGTGCGCCGCACACGCAGCAACATTCAACACGAATCACGCTACAGCGGCGAGATACATTTCCCGCAACTGCTCGACCCCGAGGACCGCACCTATCAGATGTCGCCCGAGGTGCTGATGCTCTTTGTGGACACCTACAAGAAGTTGATAGACACCCCCACCTCCAACCTGCGCGAGGAGAAGCCCGACATGTTCGACGGCAGCGGCCTGCGCTACGCTCGCTATCGCGCTGTGGAATACTGTCCGAAATACAATGTACCGTCCGGTCAGAAGGCTTCGCAGTTGGCCGAGGCTCTGGCGGGCATCTATCGTACCCACATGGTCAAACGTCTGGAGAGCAGTTTCGATGCCTTCAAGAAATCGCTGCACACGCTGTTGGGTGCCACCGAAGGTATGATAAAGATGTTCCGCGAGGACAAGGTAATTATCGCCCCCGACCTGAATGTCAAGAAGCTGCAAGCCGACGGGATGGAACTGGACGAGATTCTGGAGCTGGCGATGGTCAAAGGCTTCGACCTAGACGAGATAACCTTCCGCGCCACCGACTTCAAGCCCGAGTTCCTGCCGATGCTGGAATACGACGCCGACCTGCTGCGCGGACTCTGCAAGCGGTGGGACAAAGTGGATGCCGACCCCAAACTGGACCTCTTCGTCGAGATGCTGCAAGGCGAGCTGTTCGACCCGCAACGCAACCAAGAGGGCAAGCTGGTGGTCTTCAGCGAGAGCGTGGACACCGTCAACTACCTGACCGAACAACTGCGCCAGCGGCTGCACCGCACCGACATCCTCTCTGTCTGTGCCCGCGACCGCAACCGCAAGCGTGAGGACATCCGGGCCAACTTCGACGCCAACTACAAAGGTGAACGGTGCAACGACTATAACATCATCATCACCAGCGACGTGCTGGCCGAGGGTGTTAACCTGCACCGCGCCAACGTCATCGTCAATTACGACAGTCCATGGAATGCCACGCGCCTGATGCAACGTATTGGCCGCGTGAACCGTATCGGCTCCACCGCCAAAGCCATCTACAACTATATGTTCTACCCCTCCGACCCGGGCGATGCCATCATCAGCTTCAAAAAGAACTCGCTCATCAAGCTGCAGAGCTTCCATTCCGCCCTCGGCGAGGACACCAGAATTTATTCGCACGACGAGATTGTTCAGGAATTCCGCCTCTTCAACAGCGATGTGCGCGACGATACCGACCGCAGTCTTGAACTGCTGGCAGAGGTTCGTACCCTGCACGACACCAACCCCGGCCTCTACCGCCGCATCAAGCAACTGCCGCCCAAGAGCCGCTGTTGTAGAATTGATAATCCGGAATTGAATAAAGAGAATTCTGAATCAAGCATTCACACAATCTCCTACCTGTCGTCTCCCAACAAGAAAGCCTTCTACCTTGTCGGCGAGCAGACGCGAGAGCTCTCTTTCCTCGAGGCTGTCGACATCTTCCGTGCCGAGCCCACCGAGAAGGCCGTGCCTTTCGCCGATGCCGAGCCCACCCACTATGCCCAGGTACGCAGCGCCCTGACACTGTATACTGTTGACCAGCAGCGCGAGCACCAAGAGGAACGTCCCAAGATTGGCGGTCGCGACAACGACGCCAAGAAAGCCGCCGCCTTTCTGCGCGAGGTACGACCCGCGATGCCCGACGACGAAGCCCGAGCCGTAGCCGACCGGCTGAAGCAGATGGTGGAACGCGGTACCTACAACCAGTTGGCCGATTCCCTCAACCGTATGTCGCGCAAGCATAAGAAAGAGCCCATCCCCACCATCAAGATAGTGGAGCAGCTCGAAGACCTCGACACCCGCTACAGCCAGCCCCAGCCATCACAACCCACCGCGTCACACATCGCCAACACCACCGCAGAAATCATCCTCTCCGAAACATTCATATTTTCACACGAATAGCCATAAATTATCCATTAATTAATGGTTAATTATATGGAAATTATATGTTTAAAAAAGTAATTATGAACACCGACACCATCAAACGCATCTTCCAGTCGCAGTTCGACTATACGGCCTACTGCAACGAGATAGTCCACAACATCTTTGGCTGCAACGACATCGCCAAAAGGCCCGAACAGCTTCCATCCTCCTCCGATGGCGATCGAAACTACTTCATAGGCCGTATGACCGATGCCGAGCAGCGTGAATTGGGTTTCTTCTACACCCGTGTGGCCGAAGGCAGCGATGTGCGCCGCAAGCGTGTGGGTTTGCGCAAACTGATACAGCCATACCTGAAATACGAGGTTGAAGCCGCCATCGCTGTCTTCGACGACGGCAACTATTGGCGTCTGTCGTATATCTGCGATATGAAGGGAAACGTTACCTCTGCCAAGAGGTCTTCTTATATTCTTGGCGACCCACAAGGGCAGTATAAAACCCCGCTGGAACGACTGGACAAAGTGGCATCCAAGTCCGGACGTTTTGTGCTTGACGAGCTGAAAGAGGCATTCTCAGTCGATGCCCTCAGCAAGGAGTTTTTCGACGAGTATCATCGCCACTACGATATTATTGTCAAAGAATTGGAACGACAAGGAAATAGTGGTGCTCTCTATCACGACTATGTAAAGAAAATGCTTGGTCGCATCGTCTTCCTGCACTTCCTGCAAAAGAAAGGATGGCTTAATGGCAACCAAACCTTCTTGCGAGATCTCTTCTTTATGCAACCACTCGACCGGCGAGCAGACTTCCTCGAAAAAGTACTGGAACCACTTTTCTTCGGTATCTTCAATACCGAGACAGTGCAACGCGAGCGGCTGTTTTTCGACCGTCATTGGGACAAGCAACTACTGGAAGACTGGAGTATTCTCCCCTACCTCAACGGAGGACTGTTTGAGGAAGACGCTGTTGACAAGCTCCACATCAAGCTGCCCGTTTCCTTGTTCGAAGCTCTCTTCACCTTCCTGGCCTCCTACAACTTCACCGTCGACGAGAACGACCCCGACGATGCCGAGGTGGGTGTCGACCCCGAGATGCTGGGCAAGATCTTCGAGAGCCTGCTGGAGGACAACAAAGCCAAAGGAGCCTTCTACACCCCCAAAGAGATAGTGCGCTATATGTGCAAGGAGTCGCTGATTGCTTATCTCTCCTCTTGCGTATCTAAATCGCCTTGTCCTACCGCCAACGGCGGAAATAATCTACAAGATTTACAAGATTTCGCGAGTGAAACGAGCAGGAGCATAAGAAGAATCGTCGAGCACCACGAGATGCAGCCCGAGCTGGAACCCTACCGCGACATTCTTGACGCCGCCCTCCGCAACGTGAAGATCTGCGACCCCGCCATCGGCTCCGGCGCATTCCCGATGGGCCTCCTCAACGAACTCTGGCGTTGTAGAGAGGCATTGGCAATCCGCGAAGCAAATAATTTACAAGATTTACAAGATTTCGTGAGCGCAGCGAGCAGGAGTAAACTCAAGAAAGAAATCATCGAGAACAACATCTACGGCGTAGACATCGAGCGCGGTGCCATCGACATCGCCCGCCTGCGCTTCTGGCTCAGTATCGTTGTGGATGCTGAGGAACCCGAGCCGCTCCCCAACTTCGACTACAAGTTTATGCAGGGCAACAGCCTTATAGAGAGTTACAAGGGCATCGACCTGAGCCGCATTTCCAACCGTCTGCGAGGCGGACAGAGCAAGTCCACACAGCTGTTGCTGGGCTTGGATAGCGACTTCAGCAAGAAGAACCTGCAACGCCTGATGCGCGACTACTTCTCCGTCACCGACCACAAGCAGAAGGCCAGTATGCGCCAAGCCATCAACGACGAAGTCAAACGCCTGATAACGGACTTTATCGGCGGCACCGCCGCCGACCTCGACAGGCTCGACCCCTCCGCCAACCAAGACTTCTTCCTCTGGCACACCTGGTTCAAGGACATATTCGACAACGGCGGATTCGATATTGTTATCGGCAATCCGCCGTATGTCGTTGTAGAAGCTAACGGGAAATATGGAGATTACGAAACAGAATCATGTTATGATTTATATGCATACTTTTTTGAAAGAGCGGTTAAGCTACTAAACAGTAATGGTATTCTCTCATTTATCACATCCTCCCTTTATGTCAAAGGATTAAAATACACTTCGATTCGTTCTTTCCTACAAAACAACACATCATTAATTGCCTTTAGGATAGAAGGTGATGACGTTTTCAAAAACGCAGGAATACCAACAGCAACATTTATTGCAAAGAAGACAAAAGGACTATGGAGATTTGAGGATTTGTATATGGATAAAAGTTTGACTGAAAAGATAAGAAAAGGAACTATGCCGCTTTCTTCAGTTTCATCCATAATGAGAGGATTTGAAATAGGCCGTAATATGGTTGACACATCTGGACAATATAAGTTTCTTACGGGTTCAGATGTGTCCAAATATTACTATAACAAATTGTCTTATATTAGCCAGTCAGTTCTGACTGCATTTTCAAAAGATATAAAATACTTTAGTAAGGAAAGGATACTATTGAGAGAGACCGGCAGTTTCTTAACAGCAGTTTATGTGGGCAATGAAACGATTTATTCCAATAGAAGTTTATACTCAATCTTGATAACAGATAAGACATTGAGTACAAAATATGTTATGGCTCTGCTCAATTCATCATTACTCCAATGGTACTATTCAAATATGTTCAAAGGAGATACTGAGTTATTCCCCAAAATCCGAATAGCCCAAGCAAAGCAACTGCCAATTCGAAAAGTGAGTATAGAAATGCAACAGCCAATTATTATGTTAATTGACAAGATACTTGCAAGCAAACAATCTTGTCCCAATGCCGATACGTCAGATATTGAACAAAAAATAAACGAATTAGTCTACCAACTCTACAACCTCACCCCCGAAGAAATCGCTATCATTGAACAATAAATTGTAAAATCATTTCTTCTTTATAACAAACTTCTAAAGGGTTACATTGTATTGTACTATTGCATTCAAATGCAACAGCGGTATCCATGTTGACTAATTTCTCGCGTTCCATTGAAGCAACACATCATACGTTCAAAAACAAAACGGTAAAGATTCTGACAAACAAACGTAACTATCACTTACAAAGTGATTATAAGAAAAAATACAGCGCTCTATCATCATTTTTCTGTAAAAAAGAATAAATGACTTTTCAAACAGCATTTTTCGCAGCCGTTTTCTTCCTTTCAAACGTTAAATATTTATAATTTTAAACGCGTAAATAACTGTAGATGAGTGCGAAAAATAATTTTCGCATATAAACTGTAACTTAATCTGAGTTATCTAGTTATAAAGAAGGTTTACATTTATTTTCTGATAATTTTATTTACCATATTTATTTTGACATACTTATATATTTTGAATAAAGTTTTGCTTAAACCAAAATAAAGTCGTATCTTTGCCAAAAAATATAACATATATGAAACAAAACAATAAAACAACATTAAAGGCAATGATCTTCATAGGCAACGGATTTGACGTTGCACACGGTTATAAGACAAAATACAATGATTTTTATGCCAATAGTATTGAATTAAAGGAGCTGGCGACTAAGGGGAATGTTTTATGTCAGCACATTTTAGACAATGTCAAAGGTGACTTGTGGCTAGACTTAGAATGTGGATTGTTTGAATACTCAAAAAGTCTTACATTAAAATATGGAGAAGGAAACAAAAAAAACTCAACAACTTTTAAACAAGAGTTTAATGAATTACGTTCCGCCCTTTTCAATTATTTAAAGAAGGCTTCTAGTGTTAGTGTCATGGACAATCCTGGCTACTTTGTTGGAGAACCATCAAGAGTCTGGGCAAGGTTGGATTATCAGATTGTGTCATTTAATTATACGCCTATTGTCGCTGCATATACAAATGATGCAGATCTGTATAGCTCAAATCTATCCTTTAATAAAGAAAAAATAGTATATCAGCATGGATGCATGTATAATCCCGAACGGGGAATTGATAATACTGCTGAGGATATAGTCTTGGGCATTGATGATAACCAAAAGGTTGAACTATTGCATTCTTTCTTGTACAAGTCTCTTCAAAAAGTATCTGATATTACTGATCTTGTTGATGCAATGAGAGAAAAGAATGTTTATATTGTTTTTGGCTGTTCGTTGGGTCCATCGGACCATAATTATTTCAGCACATTGTTTGATGAGAATATGCGGGACAAAACATACATCATATATGGTCATGGGAAAGATGCATTAGATTCCATAAAAGGGTATGCTATGGATTATATGGGAAGCATTTATAATTTCCAAAAAGAAAACCATAATAAGATACATTTCATTGATGATGATATTCAACGAAGCGCGTTGTCAGAAACGAAAGAAGCAATAGGCGGTCTTCTGACAACGAAATAATAAAGGTGAGCATATAGAAATTCCTCCATTATGGTAGATTGTCTATTCTTGATAAAAATACATTCACCTCATTCAAATAAAACTCATATCTTTATAATAAAACTATGACAGAAGTAATTTATCCAAATGTTATCGAGGCTATGAATTATATCCTAAAAAAGGAGAGTCAGGATTTGTTAAATGATAAACACAGAACCAATCCACCAATGGTTATGCGTCCAAATATAGGTTGTGTACCCGTCGATTCTTTAGATTACCCATATAGCAGTTTCATTAATGAGGCAAATGATGATCAATTCATAATGACACGATTGCAATCTGGTAGATTCTCTTTAAAACCAAATCTTAGAAACAGAAAATATCTTTTCCGCGGCCAAAGTGAATATTTTGATAATTGTGTACCAAATCTATATAGAACAAATAAAGATTATTTTCTTGATGATATGATATATGACCAAGAACTTTACATCCTTATTTTATCACATCCACTGAATCAATTACTGGATTTAGGAGTTAATTTAAATGGAAGGTTGTGTAGGTTTGAAGTTAATTTATACGGAATAGCGCAGCATTATTACAATAGGACCTCTTTAATGGACTTTACGTCAGACCCACTGGCGGCTTTGTTTTTTGCGAATACAGAATACAAAAAAGAGGATGATACATATAATTCTGTAGGAGAAAACAAAATGGGTGTATTGTATTATTACGAACTTGATATGCTAAATGATTTTAGTCATTCCCCATTAAGTGCTCCGCGGTTGTCAACTATTGGTTTGCAAGTTTTTCCACGAAGTGAGAAGCAAAAAGGATTTTTGCTTAATATGGAAAAGAATGAAAATATGAATGACACAGGATTATTTCCTCAAATTCACGCAATAAAATTCTGGCAAAATGAGTCAATCTCAAATAGCATATATAATCAATTCTACAAAGATAATGAATGCATACTATTTCCAAAAGATATTTTGAGTCACCATTGGAAATACTACAATAAAGATAAACGACGTGTTTCGTTGCAAGCCGTAAGATGGAACAAAAAATGGAACCCAGAAGAGAGCAATAACAGTATTATTAAGAAATTGTCTGATAAATACGATATTTCTGTTAGAAATTATCAACCAACATTTACAGAAGATGAACTTCATGAATATTACGTATCAATTCGCAATGGATTCTGGCAGGTTTTTTGTGACAAAATATACATCCCTGGAGATAAAAAAGGCATTATTAAAGAGTCTTTAAAAAAAATACCAAAACAAGACTGTTATCGATGGGCATTTGAACCTGGTTTAAAGCGTACTATTGATTATGGCAAGGGATATTTGCTGAAAGAATATGCTCGTTTTTTGATTCCAGACTAAAATCGTTTTGAAAACAAAACTACTAATTAACAAATATAGGAGGGCATATTTTCAACATATGGTGCTAATTCAATAGAAGGCAGGAAGAACCCACGAAGAAGGCACCAATAAGGCATGGGGCGCCTATCTTTACCAATGATATGTAAGTGTTGCCTCTTGATTGGTTTCTCCAATAGCAATGGTAACATTTCTATAAACAAGTGAAGGCTGACGGGGCTGCCACGCGCAAGGCCTCTCCACGCGTGCCACTGGCACTTGTGTCATTTATTTTGAACGCAACTTGCATACAAAAGCCTAATTCCTCTGAAAATTTGAACAAGAGACGGCGTTTGTTTCCATGCGGATCATCGGCGCAAACCAACAATTCATCCTCGATAGAAATCAAAGACTCCAGATAATACAATGCAAGATGTCCAACTATGATTTATATTTGATTTATATTTTGCCAAAATGATAAATTGTTGTATCTTTGCATTCGGTTTCAAAAAATAAAAAAAATTAAAGTTTTGAAACTGAAATTAATTATAAGGTTAATAAACAGGATGTTATACATATATCACCACTGCTGAGCATAAACGATGCCTACCCCAAAATATTGATAGCGCGTACACGTCACGAAAAATACGATTATCAAGTAATTATGATATACGACATTGCCCAGTGGCTTAGTGAATAAACCTATCCGTCGTGCCGGATGTTCGGTGTGGCGTTGCGGCGGATTTGCAATTCGACGCAATTGAGTATAAGGATTTGCAATCCGCACAACTACCATCTCTTAATAATTATACCGTATGGCCGGTGAATAATTAGTCTACCAACTCCACAACCTCACCCCCGAAGAAATTGCTATCATTGAACAATATTAATAGAAGATGCTCGTTTCCATTTTATTAAATTCAAACAAGATGGATACGACAGCTCGACTAAAAGAAATAATAAGAAAAAATAGTAATAATATTGCTTTTATTATTGGCAATGGAATTAATCGGCAATTCTACAAAAACAACATTTTTTCTTGGGATAAAATGTTAGAAGAATTATCTAATACTTATTTGAAAGATGCGCCCAAAAGTATTAAGGATTTTCCCTTAACAGAACTATACGATTTGATAGAGCTTGAAGCCACCAAGGGAAATGGATTGAAGGGGAAAATTGTTGATTTTGCCAAGAACGAGATAATGGCGTATAAAAAAACAATTCAAAGTAATAATTTAGACTATAACAGAGTACTACATATAGTAAGCAAATCTACAACAGAAAATAATGCGGTATTGTCCTCTTCCAAAAATAAAGAATTGGATAGATATAAAAATGTATATTTAGAATATATTAAAGGATGTAGAAAATGGTGTGAACGCAATAGGGAAGACGGAAAGAAGCTTTCGGATGTACAATGTGTTGAATGCTTTATGGATTATGCATCTAACCCAAGTAAGATATTGGTTCTTAAAAACACCGTCAAACAATCTGTTGTAAAAATGTACTCAAAGAAACTTGATAATCCCCAATTTACGTTATGTACTAGTTTCTTTAAAAACATTGACGCACCTATTTTGACCACAAATTTTGACACAATATTTGCACAATCATTACACTTGCCTAAACGCAAAATGGGAAAATCCTTTACGGCTTTTTATCCATGGAACATTTATTATAGTGATAAGGAATTAGATTGTCCGATTTCGGCTTTTGGTATTTGGCATATTAATGGGGTTGTAGAATACCCCCAAAGTATTAAATTGGGAATAAGCGACTATATGGGCAATGTTGAAAGGGTACGCAAAATGCTTCATTCTCATGATTTCAATGAGTTCTTTAATGGTAAAAATCAAAATAACTGGGCTGGGTTCTTTACATGGTTACACATTTTCTTTAATCGTGATTTGTTTATATTTGGACTGAAACTTGAAAGTAATGAAGTTTTCTTAAGATGGTTACTGATTCAAAGAGCAAAATATTCTCAGATGTATAATAAGCCACTAAAAGGGTGGTTTGTGGACAAAGATATTGATGAGAATAAAAAATATTATTTAAAGAAAGTCGGCTTTGATGTTATCGATATTTCCGACTTTAATGAACTATATGATTCCTTCATGATGGTATAACTATTGAGGAATATAATTCTTTGTGTTTCTGGAGAAAAGTGAAAATAATAATATATTAATTAAAAGTCCTTCGTATATCGTATAAAACATGTACCTCTAAAAATAATATGACTAAACCGTTTTCTCAGCGATATGGATATACCTCATTGGCGGATGTTATAATTCGGGAGGATATGCCGGAATCAATTCAAAATGCAATTTGCAATTGCTATGATAAAATGACAGATGTTGATATCCCTGATCCTGATGTAGAAGGATATGTCGGAGTAAAAAATGCTTTAACTGAATATTTATGGTGTAACTTTTTAAACAATAGAGCAGAAGACCTATATGAAAAGTTTCGTTACGGAGAAATCATTGATGCCTTTATTGATACACTCTTTGATAATGAGTTTCCGTGGTATTCAAAACTTGATATGATAGAAATGTCATTAGTCTTTCTATTTGATGTTTACAAAAAAAATAGTAATTTGTTTGAAGAAAGTCCCTCTGTTTTTGAAAAGAATATCAATAAAGAATTTGCACGATTGAATTATGCATACAGGATTGTTGACCATTTTATAGTTGAAATCACATCAGAAGAAGAAATTAAAACTGTCGAAAAAGCCAATGCTTCAAACAGTGACAATGTCAGAGTACATCTTACAAGTGCTCTGGAACTGATGTCTAAGAGGCCAAATGGAGAATATAGGAGTTCAATTAGAGAATCAATATCGGCCGTTGAGAACTGGTGCAGACAATATACTGGAGAAAGTACATTAGGAAAAGCTTTAAATAAACTCAAGGATAAGAAAGACGTGATACACCCTAAATTGAGAACCGCTCTTGAACAGTTATATACATATACGAATCAAGAAGATACTGGAATTCGCCATGCCCTTATGGTTGAAGATGGTAATTATACGCCATCTATGGATGAGGCTGTCTTTATGATTGTGACTTGCAGTGCGTTTATAAACTATTTAAATAACAAAAACGTACAAGTTTGAAAAGGAAGTCCTACGGCTGGCTGCCATTAAAATAAATATAATAATACAGCAATTAAATGCAAAAAAAGAAGAAACGAATTATTATTCTCTCCATATTACTCATTCTTATCTGTCCAATTGTAATTAATGCTTTAATGTTAATTCCTTGTAAATGGGCAAGCGGAAACAATGTGTGGGTCGGGTTCTGGGGATCTTATTTAGGCTCAATGTTATCTGCAGGTGCCGCATTTGTTATTTTATACATTCAGAGAAAGGATAATCATAAGGAAAATAATAATAACCGTCAAGCAAACAAGGTAGAGAATGCTGAAAATAGAAAGTTACAAATAAATGAAATTCACTATCGGCAAGAGCTAAATTGGCTCGGTGATTTCCGTAAAGCTATTGTTGAGAATGTTAACGTATATACACCTCATAATTTATTGTATATTATAAACACTCTTCTCCAAGACGAATACACACAAGCCCAAAACCAAGAGGTACAAGATAAAACGAACAAACTTTTAGAAAAATATGTCCAAGCAGACACAACTGTCGGAATAATCATGCCAACATCAATGAATGACAATCTTTTGGCATATAACAATAAAAGAAAGGAAATGTTCAGTTTTCTATGCAATATAATTAATGATTTACAGGTAATAGGATATGCTATTCTGACCATTAAAAGTCCAGGTTACAGATTCACACAAAAACTACTTGATCGGTGTACTTCAACAGAATTGAAAAATATTTTGCTTGGCCAAGAAGGACCAATTTATAAAACAATTGAATTGTGGCTTGAGAATAAGTACAAAGAAATACTGAATAGATTCGACGATTTTCGTCTTTCATCGATAGATTGTGTTAATGCAGAACTAAATCGTATTAATCAAATTCTTCAGAAGGAGTAATTCATATGTTTTTATAAAAGGCTCAAATAGCCCACGAAGAAGAAGTCACAAAATGATTGCTTTCATGTAGAGTATGCTCTTGTTCCCGATAATCCTTCAGTGCTTCCATATAGTCTTTAATCTTATCCTCAATAATCTTCTCTCCAGTTTTAATGATTACGCGGTCGCAGAAATGGAGTTCTTGTAATGCCTTGCCAAGAATGTATTGCTTGTTATTGTGAGGGTCATGGGTGTTCAACGTATACTCCATTTTTATGGAATCTAGTATTTCCAAGTAGTATAGTGCCAATGTGCCTGTCGTGATTATATCGCTAGCCGTCTTCAGATTGAGGACCCTCTGAATTTCATTCTTAGTGGTTTTGTCCATCACCAAGTCCTTTCCCTTTTCAATGATGTCTATGTCGGAAAACTTCAGCAGGTCTTTACAGGAAGGCCACTCGCTGTCTTTCCAAGCATTGGGCAACTTTGCATTAACAATGTTGACAAATGATTGGATGTTAATCAAGGCCCCAAATTGTAATCCGTTCGAACTGATTACGTACTGGCATTCTTTAATAATCTGATTGACATTCGAGAAACTAATGTCAAGACTGTTCACAATCCATGACATCACTTTATTGCAATAGTCTTGTGCTTTTTTGATGTCATAGTGTCCTGACAACAAAAGCGCCTTATTTTCAGCTTGAATTATATCTAATTCTTTTAAAGAGATTTCCTTATCTCGAGTTGTGGCGACGAATCTTACCATAAACCTTTTGTTTTTTGCAAAGATACATTATGTAATGCCTGATACAGATAGAAGAATGCCTCTGGATTGGACTTCTTTAACTTGTTGAGTTTTGTGTATTCAAATTCATTAAACTGCCAGTCCTTTATGCGTTCCAATTGCCGATTGTTGTATTTCTCTATCACGGTACTTTCGGATTCTATTAGCGATACAAGATAGACGACTTTGGCGGCGGACAGGATGGCCTTCTCCAGGTGATATGTTTCGGAGAAGATGTGGGAGGAGGCTTGTTTGATGCCATGCGTCAGCACAGGGTAGTCGACATTATTTAGTCCTTGACGAAAACAGATGGAAAGAGCGTGGTCTTTCGTGTCACGAAGGATGTCGTCCACTAAATATGGCTCATTTCGATACCCTATTTCTTGTTGGGCTATGGCACGGTACACCGCGGCAATTGTCTTTATGTCGTCTGCTTTGTTGAACAAAATTCCTATATCGTAAAGCTGCTTTATTATTTCCATCCCACACTCTTTGTCCTCTTTGCGATAGGGCACACCAATAGTTCGCGGAGCGAAAGCTGTCAGTTTGTCCGCAAGAAGGTTGTTGGCATCTGGAACACATACCGTCCTGTTCTCACCTTCTGTTGCAAGGAAGATGTTGTCGATGGGTAACTTGATTGTTTGGTTGTAAGGAATTTGTTCGAAAAGAATATCTAATTTAATGTACGATTCTTTGTTTTCGACGACAGAAGGATAATAAAACTTATAGTGTGCCTTTGGTACTAAACCAGTCGTATGGGGCCGCCCTTCTATACGGGAAAAGTTCTTGCACGAAGCAACTTGTTGAAGTGCTGTATTCAAATTTGTTGTGTCTGGAGGAAGTATGATATCAATATCTATAGATAGCCGGTGTGGCTCATTAAATAACAGCATCAATGATGTACCGCCTCTGAAAACAAAACGGAGTGGGGATTCGGCAAGACCTTCCAACAGCAATAAGGCCTTGATGGATTTCTCAACTAAGATTTTGTCGGCTTTGTATTTTCTGGACATCTGGTTTATCCAGTCGGCGGTAAATGAGTATTGTGTAATCATGGTTTAGCTTATTTCATCTAGGATTTCTTCTATTATATTACGACGTCCCCTGCGGCCTGCATAACGGAGCATCCGGCTGGTATTGACGGCATAGGAAGCTGTGGCATTCGCATAGATTTCGACAATCTCTGTATTTTGGAAAGGGAACAACCGGTCGATAGCAAAGTCCACCAGTATCTTTTCCAACGATGCCATCGGCAAATCAGACACTTTAATGGTCGGCGCTCCAATAGCCATATTTCGAACCACAATGTATCCGTCATAATAAGGCAATTCCTCGCTTATGTTACGGTAGAGTATGGTGCGACGATAAGCAGCCCTAATTTCATAGTATGCTGCCTCAGCAGCATCACGTTCCACATCGACAAAAAATAACTGTGTGTTGAGTAGGTGGTGCACAAAGGCATTTGCCACAGAAAGATCCCATTGGCAATAACTTGCAAAAGGAAGCCGTCGGTGCATAATATTTGCTATTTCCTCGGTCTTTCGGTAGATATTGGGCTCAAATATTGTTTTTCTCCCAAATTGATATACGCCCCGTCCAATTGGATAGATGATGCCTTTGTCAACCAAAGAGTAAATTTTCCATCTAATTGTAGAAATTGGCATATCCGGGGAATAGCTGCGGTAGAAATCTGCAATATCTTTAGACGATATTTGAGTTCTGTATTCCAGTGTGTTGCGTAATTCATCTATGTGTAAGGTGTCGTACATTTTCACTATGATTTGTTGGTGCAAAGATACGCAAATTTTTGACACTAAATTAAAATTATTGACAAAAATTTGTATTCGCGGATTAGTAAAAGATTTTTAAGTTTGCATTTTTTTTGCATAGTGTAATTGTTTTGTCATAAAACAACCTAGAAAAGATGAAAGAATATGTTTTGAATATGTTTTCTATATGTTTTGTATATGCTAACTATATGGTAAGTATATGGTGGAAATATGGTGTATGTATAGGATGGATATATGGGACAGAATAGTGGCGCACCGGGCCGACATCGCCGAAGGATCACCGAAGGGTCAATGGCTGATATATTTTTCCCATAGAAGGCACAATGAAGAATTGAAGTGCTAAACAATATGATTTGAAAACATCAGATTTCCATATTGTTATGTAGGAGTTATCTTTTGGTTCTATTTCATTAGTCGTTTTCTCGCCTCAGCATACAAGCAAGCTTGTCTGCATTCGGCTTAGCGAAAACGTTCCATTGCATAGGGCTATTTCCTCGCCGTGCCAAAACTCAGGCTTTGAGCACCTATACATAAAAACATTACAGCGAAAAAACTTGGTATTGGTCATTTGGCTTATTGAAACACAACGCAAGATGTCCATCAATGAATTTTATTTTGCCAGTTTGAATATTTGTTGTATCTTTGCATTCCAAAAAGTGGCCAAAAACGGCAAAAAAATGAAATTATATGGTTGCAAAAAGAGAGCAATACGTTGATAATCTTGTCGGTTCAATGCATAATGGACTTATTAAAGTCGTAACAGGGATACGCCGATGCGGCAAGTCTTTTCTGCTGAATGAGTTATTCCGTAAGAGACTGCAAGAGATGGAGATAAAAGAAGACAATATGCTTTTCCTCAAAATGGAGGACTGGCGCAATCGCAGTCTTCGCAACCCGGACACTCTGCTTGACAAAATCGAAGCATTCGCGAGAAATAACAGCGATATGCACTATGTTGTTATCGACGAAGTCCAGATGGTGGATCATTTTCCCGAAGTACTGAACAGTCTGCTGCTTTTTGACAACGTGGACACATACGTGACCGGCAGTAACTCACGTTTCCTATCCACAGATATTGCCACGGAATTTCGGGGTCGCAGTTATGAGATTCATCTTGCACCGCTCTCTTTTTCGGAGTATATGAGTGTTAGTTTGGGTACAATACAAGAGGCTTGGGATTCATATTCTCTATATGGAGGTATGCCTGGACTTATGTCTATGAACACTGAAGATAAAAAAGTGGCCTATTTGCGCCAGCTTTTCAATACAGTTTATCTGCGTGATATTATGGAGCGCAACCGTATTGAGAATGTCCCTGAAATAAAGGAACTGATACGAGTGATGGCTTCTTGCGTAGGGTCGCTCACCAATACCAACAATCTGACAAACACCTTTGCCTCCAAGAAGAATCTGTCAATAACAAACAAAACCGTTTCCTCGTACATCGAGTATTTTGAGGAGTCGTTCATTGTCGAACAAGCTTTGCGATACGACATCCGCGGCAAAGGGTACATAGGTGCTCAAGTGAAATACTACTTTCAAGACATCGGACTTCGCAATGCATTATTGTCCTTCCGGCAACTTGACAGAGGACACGTTATGGAGAACATTATATATAATGAACTGCGGCAGCAGGGCTACTCTGTAGATGTGGGAGATGTCGAAATCCGCACGGCGAATGGGTCAAGAACTCACCTTGAGGTCGACTTCGTGGTGGGCAAAGGTCCTCGTCGTTACTATATCCAGTCGGCATACCAGCTGCAAGATGCCCAAAAAGAAGAGCAAGAGAAACGCCCACTTCTTCAAATCAAGGATTCTTTCAAAAAAATAATCATAGTGTCGGGACATTTCCCTCCTATGTACGACGACAACGGTGTTTTGACAATAGGGCTTTTCCAATTCTTGACCAACCCGAATATCATTGAGCAGGTTTGATGTGGAAAATATGCAAATGCTTGAATGTGTGGTGTGATAACGCGAGTCCTATACAAGGCAGGCGGTTATCTATCTTTTTCCGATGATGTGTGAGAGTTGTCTTTGGGGGCCTTTTCAAGGGTCTGTCGCTCACTTCTTTATATTTTGATTTCATTGGCGGCCACAAGCTTGTCTTCTCTGTGCGCACCACTGGTGCTTGCACCCTTTGGCATTCTCGCCATGCCATAATTTAAGCCTGCCGGCTTGCAGGCTTTGAGCACCTATGCATAAGAACTTTACAGCGAAAAAGTTTTGTTTCAACTTAATGACGAAAAATGCTTTTTTGCCATTTACGTCATTATTTGTATATTGCAGTTAGACAGCGTCGGGAGTGTCATTTCGCCAAACAACATTGCCGATGAACTGGCTGGGCTCACGAAGACCAGGATTTCGCACAATACGGTACAGGATTTTTTGCGTTTCTTTGCAGAGTCGTTTTTCATTTACCCAGTTGCGGCTTTACAACATCAAAGGCAGACGGATACTTGCAAGCAACTACAAGTATTATGTTGTGGACTTGGGTTTGAGGAATATTCTTCAGTCGAACAATCCCGATGCTGACTTGGGACATAAGCTTGAGAATGTGGTATGTTCCCGTTGCGTCGTATAGCCAATTCGACACAACGGGGAGTTGTTAATACTGTGCAAAGACTATAAAAAAGACTATCGTGGTTGTTGCGCCAGACAGCAAAAAGAGACAATAAGATAAAATGGAATTTAATGAATGCATCTAAACAATAAAAGGACAGGACAGGCGTTATCCTAAACACAAAAGGAAAATGCGTCACCCGTATGCCGGACGCAACGAAAACTAAATACATTCTACTGACTTTGAAAAAGATATACATATTTCTATTTGCAATATTATTAGTTTCGGCCTTCGATGCCAATGCCCAGCGCCGACGCAACAATCAAGTGATAAAGGCTTATCCGTCAATAGGTTTCACCGCTTCGCAGATTAGGGGCGACGAACTGAGGGGCTTCAAGAAATGGGGCATGAGCGCCGGCGTGGGTGCCATCATCGACCTTGCCGACAGAGGGCAGTGGCAACTGTCGGTAGAGGCCGACTTCGCGCAGCGAGGCGCCTTCAACAACACTAACGACCCTTACAGCCTTATCGACTTCACAATGAACTATGTGGACATTCCGCTGACGCTCCATTTCACCGACCCATACGGTGGCATGACCTTCGGTCTCGGCTTCGTCTACAGCCGATTGGTGCAACAGCCTCACGGAATGATATTCTACAGTCCGGCCTATTTCGTACCCGACACAGGCGACATGGGCTTCCTGCGCAACGACTTCTCCATCGCGGCCGACATACGCTTCCCCATCTGGAGAGGCCTCACGCTGAATGTGAGGTACCAGCACTCGTTCATGCCAATCAAGAAGAACTGGCACTTCACCGAGCACTATTCCACAGCCGAAAACGACTTCAAGACATGGAGCAACGACTGCTACAACAGCTCGGTGACGGTAAGGCTGCTCTACGTCTTTGGCGACCAGCCTCGAAAGAAATACGCCAACAAGAACCATTACAAGAAACGCAAACGATGAACAACGAGAAAAGAACAGCAGTCTTCCCCGGGTCGTTCGACCCCATGACAACAGGACATCTCGCCCTGCTCAAAAGGGTCGTTCCCCTTTTTGACGAGGTGATTATTGCCATAGGGCTCAACAGCGAGAAGAAGAGCTTCATGGCTCCTGCTGAGCGGGTTGACAGAATCAAGAGAGCTGTCGCTGCCTTTGACAACGTCCGGGTGGAACTCTACAACTGCCTGACGACAGAGTTCTGTCGGCAGGTGGGTGCCAAATACATCGTCCGTGGTGTGCGCGACAACAGCGACTTCGAATACGAACGCAAGATAGCCGACATCAACCGACTGATAGCCCCCGACATCGAGACCGTCATCCTCTTTGCCGACGCCATGCATGCCACCGTCAGCTCGTCGATGGTACGCGAGCTGGCAGCCTTCGGCATGGACGTCTCGCAATGGATGGCGTGACTGACGAACAGACAAAATACACTAAACGACTTATGTCCAACGAGATATTTATCGACACACCAATCGAATTCCTCAAGGGCGTAGGCCCCTCAAGGGCGGCGCTCCTTAAGTCGGAGTTGGACATCTATACCTACGGCGACCTGCTCGAGTACTTCCCCTTCCGCTATGTGGACCGCTCAAAGACAAGCACCATCGCCAGCATGGACATCGACGAGCCTTACGTTGTGCTGCGAGGCAAGATTAGGGAGATGCACACCGTCGCCACAGGCAAGACGGAACGCCTCACAGCAAAGCTTTACGACGCCACAGGCGAGATAGAACTGGTATGGTTCCAAGGGCTGAAATGGATAAAAGACTCCATCAAACCCGACACGGAATATCTGGTGATGGGCAAGCCCTCCATCTACAACGGACGCGTCAATATGGCGCATCCCGACCTCGAACGTGCCGACGAGGCAAGTCGCTCGCCGATGAAATACATGCCCATCTACTCCTCGACGGAGAAGCTGAGAAGCAAGGGATTGAACACCAAAGGCATAGCCCGTCTGACCGAGGCGTTGCTGCGCATGGCACAAGGACGTGTGCCCGAGACGTTGCCCGTCGCCGTGCTCAACAAGTACCACCTGCCGGCACGCAACAACGCCATCGAGGTGATACACTACCCGCAGAATGAACACGACATAGCCCTCTCCATCCAACGCATGAAATTCGAAGAGCTGTTCTTCCTACAGCTTGACTATCAATACGCCAAGACCGAGCGAAAGCGTATTAACAGTGGCTACATCTTCCCCGTCGTGGGCGAGAAATTCAACCGTTTCTACAACGAGCGCCTCACGTTCGAACTGACGGGCGCTCAGAAGCGGGTTATCAAGGAGATACGCGCCGATATGAAGAGCGGTCACCAGATGAACCGCCTGTTGCAGGGCGACGTGGGAAGCGGCAAGACACTGGTTGCCCTCCTTTGTATGCTCATAGCTCTCGACAACGGCTGTCAGGCCTGCATGATGGCGCCTACCGAAATACTTGCCAACCAGCACTATGACAACATCAGCAGGATGCTCGATGGGTTGGGCATCACGGACGAGTTGCTCACCGGCTCGCTGAAACCGTCGGCAAAACGCAAGACAAGGGAACGTC
>Ga0247610_10002734_pt1 | contig 20019 bp, 12 predicted proteins | sample 174DNAGHGhighgp2_FD_193483 | JGI IMG/M metagenome (GOLD analysis project Ga0247610, IMG submission 193483) | Sheep rumen microbial communities from Palmerston North, Manawatu-Wanganui, New Zealand - 1742 DNA GHGhigh gp2 | ecosystem: Host-associated > Mammals > Digestive system > Stomach > Rumen...
CGCATCAAGGACCTGTTCAAGACCTCCAACGGCAAGTACATCGCCCCGCAGATGATTGAGTCAAAACTGCTGGTAGACAAGTATATTGATCAGGTGTGCATCATTGCCGACCAGCGGAAGTTTGTCTCAGCACTCATCATACCAGTCTATTCCCTGCTAGAGCAGTATGCACGCGACCATGCCATCGGCTTCCAGAACCGCGAGGAGCTGTGTGCCAACGAGCAGATCAACCAAATGATGAAGGAACGCATAGACACGTTGCAACAGCAGCTGGCTCATTATGAGCAGGTGAAACGCTTCACCCTCCTACCCCACCATTTTTCCATGGAACGGGGCGAGCTCACCAACACCCTCAAAATCAAACGGCGGGTGCTGAACGAGAACTACAAAAAGGAAATCGATAAGATGTACGAAGAATAAACACAAGAAAAGGGCCCTGATACAGAGGCCCTTTTTTGTGTGCCTAATAGTATGCCTTAGGTGTGTGCCTAAATGTGTGCCTAAAAAAACAGATGGCCGACCCATCGCGAGTCAGCCATCTGAATAAAAGAGGATTTTTATGGTATTATTTAAAACGAGAGAGTATTATCTTCTAAATTGACTTTGACAGGTTGTGATATAAAATCAGGTGTATTAAAGGAATATAACAGACGATGATAGTAGCGTTTAGGATTCTGCTGTGGTAATAGGAAAGGTTTTGTTGCTTTACCATATTCATCGAGTGATGAGAAATAAATTTGGGTATAAAGACCATCATCACGTCGACTTGTAAAGAAGAACCAATGACTATTATTATTCCAGTTATGCAAACTCTCAGAACTCTCACTATTTACCTCATCCATACAACGTGACTCGCCTTTTTTCAAATCCAATAACCACAATTCGGCCTCAGGATGCCATACGGAGAAATAACCATAATCCAATTGTGTGTACATGATATAGCGTCCATCATAAGAAGGACGTGGCCAAGTAACGCTCTTCCTTGTTTCTTGTGCATTAATTAAGGTATCTACTTCATTTCCAATCTTTCCCGTAGACTCATCGAATGACACTCTGCAGAGGTAGTATCTTTCCTTATCGTAGTTTTGTGGGTAACTCTGTCTTTTGGCTGTGGTGAAATAAAGCCACTTGCCATCTGGTGAAAATGCAGGACAATTTTCCGCCCAGTATTTCTTCATGATGAGTGTATCACGGAGTGTGGCATGTGACTCTGTATCATAAACGAACACGTCCGACTTTCCATCATACACTTCTATACGCTTATTCTGACCAGAATGAAACAACTGTGAGGTTTTATTCGTGGAAAAAGCTATAAACCGTCCTTTAGGATGCCAATAAGGGTATACCATTGCTCCACCAAGGCTATCGTTTATGGATGCCAATACATCCGTCTTTCCTTTATGTCCCAATATCGTACCCCCATTTTCGCTTCTGACATGTAAGACGAAATCGTCAGGATTACCACGATTGGCAGTATGGCAGTTTACACATCCCCCGTCCAAATGTTTGTTATCTAATATGACCTTTTCCTCAAACGTGGAAAGATTCCGTTGGTAGATTCCCATGTGGCCATACATCTGATAGCCTGGTGCGACTCTCCTGTAAGTAATGCCCCATTCATCAAGCGGATAATGGCTGACATGTATTTCAAAATCACGATACTTCTTCCAACGTCCTTCCTTTTCAGCACAAACTGACACCATCAGCTTGCTGCCTTGATTCTTTTTAAGAAGTTCACGCCAGCAGTCCATCTCAAAATCAGCATACGCGCCATTGGCATGAAGAGTTCCGCCCTTTTCACCCCTTATTTCAACATCTACCGTAGTTACGCTTTCGTCCATCATACTGAAATTCAGAGGAGCTATCTCCACAGGAATGGTGACACCAATGTAGTCAGGAAAGATCTCTGGGAACGCAGCCACCTCCACCACATCGTGAGGGCGGTAGGTACAGGCAGTCTGCACCCAAAGTTCTATCAGAAAAATCATTATGACGTCTTTCCTTTTCATAGAAAGTTATCAGTTGAAAAGTACATCCTTTGTGTTATCATAAGCTTTCTTCAAGCTGCCGTAAACAGGATGACTGTCTATCTTTGATGGATTTTCTATCATCAACTTCATTTTTTTAGAGAAGTCGTGGTAGTAGACGGTATTCTCCAATATCGAGTTGTATTTCTTAGCTACACGATACTGTCCAGTTATCAGTGCCGTCTCTGTGAGACGTTGTAAAGCCCTGCCGCTCATTGAGAAATCCTCTGTGGATGCCATCGCCTCAAACGATGCCCGTTGTGAGAAATTCACCAATCCTGCATACATATAGATGTCGCTCATTATATATGCTGAGGTCATGCTGCTCATCGCATTGCTGGAAAGAGCCAGGTCGGAAAACATTTCATTGTCACTAATGACACCCGTCTGATGCTTAGCCATACGTACGACATACTGACAAGCTAACGACAGAAGAACGTCTTTCTGACTCTTTTGGATAATCTGCTCCCACTGACCCCTTCGCTGCATATAGTCGTATGATAATTCTTCGCTGTTGACATTAAACTTCACAAACATAAGATACCAGACACTGAGGGCTGGTACAAATGACACCGCAAACAGATACGGTTCCCACCTCTTCTTGCTGAAACAGAACAGCAGCCACCAACTTATTAGCTGAATGATTAAGCACCCCAACGCTAACAGCAAGGAGCCAAGCCAGGCATGATGAAAGAACTGTAAGATGAAATCTCTGGCATACTGGCACAGTCCGTATTCCTGCCAGAATTCCCAATCCCACACAAACAGCCTTTCCAACCCTACCACAGCATAGGGATAAAGAAAGTTCCAGAAGCAGAAGATGATGATGGCAAAAGATATTGCCGTCACCATCTTCCAGTGTGAACCTATGTTCATTAATAGTTCTTTGTACAGAGTTTATTGAAGTCGGTCTCGTCCTTGGGAATCTCCCACACCCAACCATCGGCATCTGCATCCTTCTCAAGGAAAGAGCAGAATGTTTTGACGAAATTGCGACCGCGCTTGAGAGGCTGATGCAGTCGTTTCAGGTCGTAGAAACGGAAGCCTTCAGCCCAAAGTTCAACCCGGCGGCTGTTCATGATTTCCTCAGCCAGAGCGTCACCGCTGTTGCCTTTCGACACATAAGACGGGTCACGTGTTACCTGGAACTTGGTAAACACCTCCTGAGCCTGAGCCGTCTGTCCTGCACGACATAAAGCTTCAGCCTGAGTAAGATACATCTCTGCCAGACGCATGAAGGCTACATCGCCCACAGCATTCGCAGTAGAACGTGCAGTGAACTTACGGTTTTGATAAGGATTCTTTACATAAGTCTTTGCAGGAACGGAAGCCTCACCTGTGGGATCCCACCAAGCACGTCGTAGGTCAGTCTCAGACATCGTATCGTAGGTGTCGGCATTGATACACTTCACACCCTGACGAATGGCCGTAGCACTGAAGTTCCATGACATATAGGCATAATATGAGTAGAAGTAAACCGTCTTATCGTCAGGTGTACGAGCTGCATACATAGCTTCGTTGGTCTTTGTACAGATATCGGCAAAACCATTCATCAACTGGTCTCCGCTCATCAAGGCACCGCCATTGGCCTCAGCCAACTGAATAGCCTTGCCTGCGTAGGTTGCAGCATTCGAATAGTCCTGCATAGCAAGGGCTACACGAGCCTTCAAGCCCCATGCCACCATCTCGCTATAGTGGTGATAGCCAGGATTGATGCCTACCAGCAACTTGCAAGCCTCGTCAAGGTCTTTGTTTATCAGCTGGTAAACCTCTTCAACAGAGTTACGTGCCTGTTCCTCAGTGGCGGGTGTCAAGCGGTAAGGAATACCATCCTGCGTATTGTTGCCACCAGCTGCATAGCGCTTCGCATAGAGCTGCACAAGATTGAAATGAGCCCAGGCACGGATGCAAAGAGCCTCACCCTTCACCTGATTATACAGAGCCTCATCAGTCTTTGGAGCTACCTCTACGCCGACAAGGATCTTGTTGGCGTTCAATATCCACTGGTAATAAATCTGCCAGTACTTCTGATTGTAGCCAGAACTCTCGTTCATGTTGCAAGTCCAGCCTAAATAGGCGGCCTTACACCAGGTGTTCGTAATCCATGTGATGTCATCGGCCTCAATGTCACGACAGAACATGAAGCCAGGTTCACCGCCCAGACACTGATAGCCCGTCTCTTGCGACACCATCTCTTTGTGAATACCGTTCAGTGTAATATACAAATTGTCGAGCGATGTATTGATAGATGCTTCAGATACAGCATTCGAAGGTACGGTATCCAAATAGTCATCTGCACAGCTGCACAGTCCGAGAGCCATACCTGCAGCCAGTACAATGGTCAATATTTTATTGTATCTCATAATTCCTTTATTTATTAGAATGAAACATTAAGTGCGAAGGTAAAGTTGCGAGAGGGCATATACTCGTTGTAGACAAGGCCATTAAACTGAGCCATCGGGTTCAGTCCCTGTCGGGCTTTCAGCATAAACAAGTTCTCAACTGCAAACGAAAGACGAGCAGACTTCAGATAGACATAATTGAGAAGCTGCTTGGGAATCTGGTAGCCAATATTGATTGAGCGCAGGTTCAGATAGTCAGAACTGGTAAGCCAACGAGTAGAGTAAGACGTCGAGATATTAGTATTATGAGCAGCAGTAGCGTCTACACGAGGAACATCAGTAACATCACCCTCTTTCTGCCATGCATTCTGCAAGTCTGGACTCATTGACTGACCATAACTGCCAGTATCCATCATGCCCTGATAACCATAGTCAAGCAGCTTGCCACCCAACTGATAGGAGAAGATGGCTGTGAAGTCAAGGTTCTGATAATAGGCTTTCAGGTTGAAACCACCATACATCTTGGGAATGGAAGCACCACTATGATCAAACTTGGCATACGAATAGGAATTGGTCAACTTCACGCCGTTAACATCTACGATTGTAGCAGCATACGACTTGTCGTATTTCTCGCTTTCTTCGTCATCAGAGTATTCCTCTGTATCAGGATACCAAAGACCGTCACCCGTTGCAGGGTCTACTCCCCACCACTGACGCAGCCAGAACTCATACATACTCTTACCCTCGACCCACTTCTTCGATCCACTTACATAGCCTTCCTTCATGGAGTCGGGCAACTTGGTAATCTTGTTCTTAATGAAAGTGGCATTTGCACCAAGGCTCAGTCCAAAATCTCTCTGCTTAATCACCTTGAAGTCAAGGTCGATTTCCACACCCGAGTTAGTCACCTTACCCACATTCTGGATGACTGAGGGCACACCCGTGGAAAGCGGCTGAGACACATCAAATAGCAAGTCCTTAGACGACTTGTTAAAGTACTCAATGGTACCAGTCAGACGGTCGAAGAGTCCAAACTCCAGAGCAACGTCAGTAGATACCTGTGTTTCCCACTTCAGGTTGGGGTTGGCTACAACTGTAAAGTAGGCACCAGCCTCGTTATAGTTCTTGTAGCCCGTATAGTAGAGGGTCTGGTAGGGATAGTAGTCGGTATCGCCATCACTGTTGAGGATTGCATCGTTACCCGTTTCACCATAAGAAGCCCTCAGCTTTAGGTTGTTAATCCAATTGATGCCCTTCATGAAACTCTCCTCGCTGATGCGCCAGCTGGCACCAAACGACAGGAAATTACCCCAGCGGTTGTCTTTCGAGAAACGTGAAGAACCATCGTGACGATAGGATACTGACGCATAGTACTTGTTGTCGAAGTCATAGTTCAGACGGCCAAAGTATCCTTCCTTCTTATAGTTATCAGTATAGGAACTCAGGCTGCTGATGTTCACAAAATTACCAAATTCATAGAGATCCTTCATGGTCTCTTCGGTCTTCATGGCATACATATACTCGTACTTATAGGCGTAGTTCTCATGACCAACCATTGCCTCTACATGGTGCTTGTCAAACGTCTTGTTGTAATTGATAATCTGGTTGAATGTCTGACTGAAGCCACGTGTTGAAAGGATGTTCAGGCGTCCAGGACCAGCAGTACCGTCACCCACGAAGGGATTCTCATAAACCTTGCGGCGGCGGTCATTGTTGTTAATTGAGTAGTTCACCGTCAGGTCAAGTCCATCTAACGGAGTGATGGTTACATAGGTACGACCCGTCTGATTGTTTCTGGCAAACTCACGGCTGTTGAACTCTGTTTCAACCACAGCATCGCGTCCAGGCGCAGACAGACGGTCTCCGTCATAGTCGTAGACATAACTATCAGGATTGGTGGTAGGATTTCCCTCAGAATCCAAATATGCACCAGTACTCAGGTCATGCTTGTGGATAGAATAGATTGGAGCCATGTCACGAATAAAGCGTACAATATTCGAATAAGAACTGTTGCTTCCAGCATCTGCATTGGAATAGTTTGAAATCGAACGTGTCAAACCTATGTTCAATCCACTCTTGAACCACTTAGTTGGATGAATGTTGTAGTTCAGACGTGCGCTATAGCGCTCGAAGTCAGTCTTGATGATGTAACCATTTTCCTTCAAGTAACCTATAGAAGCATAAGTGTCGCTCTTATCGGTCTTGGTATTGTAACTGAGGTTATACTCCTGGCGATAGCCCGTTTTGAAAGCGGCATCATCCCAATCGATATCATCACCCCACTTCAGTTCATTGGCAGAAGGATTCAATTTACCGTCTGTACCCACGATGGCATCATCGGCTACACCCTTGAAGATGTTATAACCACGCAGGGTCGTTCCCAGCTCTGTAGTAGCCAGCTGAGCAGCCTCAGAGGCATCCTTGCCTGCTGTGATGTATGCATTCTTTAGCATCTGCCATTGCAAAGGATAGTAATCACGTACGCCTACACGATCATAATCTTTATAAGCACGGTTCGACCATCCCTGCTTGATGTCAAGCGTCACACCTGTACCAGAAGTGGCATTTCCCTTCTTAGTAGTAATCAGGATAACACCGTTACCAGCACTCGAACCATACAGAGAGGTAGAGGCGGCATCTTTCAAAACGGTGATGCTTTCTATGTCTGTTGGATTCAGGTCACCAATACTACCATTGTAGATAGCACCATCCACCACATAAAGCGGGGCATTCGAAGCATTCACAGATCCAAAGCCGCGAACACGTACACTTGGCGAGTCACCAGGCTGTCCAGAAGCAGACGTCACCTGAAGACCTGTGGTATTTCCCTCAAGGGCTGAAGCCACATTCGTAAGAGGACGTTTCTCAATGCTCTGGCTGCTGACTGTCGATGCCGATCCTGTAAATGAAGATTTCTTGGCAGTACCGTAGGCCACCACTATCACTTCATCCAAGTTCTGGGCATCGTTGCGCAGCTGGATGCGGATGGGCTTGTCAGTGACTGCTACAGTCAGAGGCTCCATACCTACATAAGTAATTCTCAAGGTCTTCCTGCCGGCAGGAACCTGCAGGGTAAACTGTCCGTTCGCATCGGTAACGGTACCAATGTTAGTTCCGCCTACCACAATGATGCTAGCGCCAATAATCGGCTCATTGTCCTCGTAGGTCACTACGGTACCTCTCACCGTTGTTTGTGCAATAACCCCTCCCACTAATAGGAAGAGACTTGCAAGAATCATACTGAGTCTTTTCATCATACAATTGTTTTATTGTTAATTAGTAATGTAAGTTGCCAATGCTTAGGTTATGTGCTCATTCTTTCTGTTATCAGCACAAATGTAGGTGCAAAGATAATGAATCTGTTTAAATAAACCAAAGTTTTTTTAAAAAAATTTATTAGTTCTTTGCGCAAAAGCATAAGAAAAAGGCATATTATTCCTAAATTATACACAATTCAGCCCCTTTCAGGCGTTTTTCCACCATATCACTTACAATTTTCTCATTTCGATTAAACCTTTTGTCGGTATGAGCGTCAAAGGTTAGAAGTCTAACTCAATTACAACTTAATTCACAACTAAATTTAAAAAAGACCTATGAAAAAAGTAATGATGATGATTGCCCTGTTGGCAGTACCGTTTGCCCTGATGGCACAGACCAAGTTCCACGATGTTGAGCTGAATGACGCTACAGGACCCGTGAAGTCGATAGTATCTGACGTGATGGGCCGTTCGCAGACCGTCACTTTCACTCAGGACGGCAAGATGACGCGTGAGGGCATGAGCAATGCCAAATACGATGACAACGGCTACCTGAAGTCAGCCACCATGTCGATGATGGGCCAGGAGGCTACTGTAGTCTATACATGGGAGAACGGAAAGGTTACCAGCCAGACCATCGACGCCATGGGACAGAAGATGGTGTTCAAGCGTACCTATAACGAGAAGGGTGCTCCCGAGGCTGAGATCATGAACATGGGCGGACGCGAGATGAAGAACCCGTACACCGACTATAAGTACGACGATCATGGCAACTGGATCAGCCGCTCTGCTTCGATGATGGGACAGACGATGACTCAGACCCGCAAGATTGAATACTACGAGTAATTACATATTACTTCATTCGGATATTCCGACTGTTTACACACTCTCACTCTTTCTTTCACTTGTCAGGATGAAGATAGAGTGAGAGAGCGCTTTTTATGGAATCAGCTCAACGTGCTTGATGCGCTGGCGCCGCCAGGTGTAGACCACGTGTATATGTCCGTCGCGGCTCTGGATGATGGAGGGATAGGAATACTGCAGTATGGGCGAGTCCTCCAGGGTGATCCAATGGTTCCAGTGAAGGCCGTCGCTGCTACGGAGAATAGAGAGGGGCGTCCGTGCACCTTTTTCCTTGGTGGGCTCGATGGGCCAGTCATTACATATCATGGCAAAGCTCCCGTCCTGCAGGGTAACGGCATCGATGCCGCTGTTGTTGTTGGGCGTATCAATGAGTTGCAGCTTGCTCCACGTCTCACCGTTGTCAGAACTATAAGTCACACCGATATGTCGGCTGCGTGTGCGGCAGAGTGCCTCGAGGCGTCCGTCGGGCAACAGGATGATGGAGGGCTGTATGGCTTTAACGCCGGAATCGGCTTCCACGAAAGCGGTGCGCCGCCAGGTCTTGCCCATGTCGTCAGACAGTTCGAAATACACCTTCCACCCGTTCCGTTCGTCGCTGGTGGGTGCTATGAGCCGCTGCACGGTCCTGCCGCCGGCGTCCTTACAGCCTATCAGCACGGGTTTGTTCTTGATGGGGCCGTAGATATCGTCGGGCAAAGGCTCGCGCCTGCTCCAGGTCTTGCCGCCGTCTTTCGATACCACCCGCCATCCCTTCCATCCTGCCACGTTGGGACCGATCTTGAAATACAGCTGCAGTTCGCCTGCCGGGGTCTCATAGAGTACAGGGTTCCAGCAAGCCTCACGCTGTCCGGGCTCCTGGCTGGGCTCGTTGCCATGGACAATGCCCACCCCGTCGGCAACCAGCTGAGGCTTCGTCCAGTCTTTGCTTCCCTTGGGTTTGCGGCTCACCCAGATGCACACGTCGGGGTTGCGCTCCTTCGTGCCGCCGAAATAGGTGGCGACGAGGTCGCCCTTGCGGGTCTCGACGATGCTGGCGGAGTGACACTCGGGGAAAGCGGCCTGCCTGTAGAGGAACTCATCGCATACTACCTGAGCCCCCCGTCTGGGCAGTTCACACTCGAAGTCATAGCTGCCCGAGCCTATCTGCCTCATGCTGTCGGGCATCACGATCGTCGCCACGGTATTGGCAGGAATCTCCACATGCCAATAGAGGCGTCCGTGCTCTTTCTTCCATCGGCTCACTATCCTGCCGTAGATGGAGTTGTAGCTGGCATCGATGTTGTCAATCTCGTCAACGCCGAAGTCGGGCCTCATGGCTATGTGCTTGAATCCCACGTCGGCCGCCCCTATGCCTGCAATGTCCTCGTAGAGCCACGACAGCAGGTCGCCGAGCAGCATCACGTGGTTGCCGCTGTTCATCTTGGGCGAGGCAGTATCACCGTTCCACAGCTCCCAGATGGTGGTGGCACCGTGTTCGGTCATATAGCCCCACGACGGATATTTCCTGTTGGTGGCCAGTAGCCAGGCCAGGTCGGTGCGTCCCATCTCAGTAAGGGCGTGCATGAGCCATCCTATGCCGATGACGCCACAGGTCACGGTGCCGAGGTTCTGGTCGATGATGGCCTTGACTATCTGTCCCTCCACTTGCCGCCTGACGTAGGGGTCGTCTATCATGCCGAAGTAATATGGCAACACATTGGCGGTGACGGTATTGTTGCCATAGTAAGTGCTGTCGGGATAGAGTATATGGCCCGGTACTGTCGACGTGCCTTTCTTCACGGTGAGGTACTTACGATTGAAGGCTTTCTTCGTCTCGGCAGCCTCGGCATCAAACCATGTGGCATCGGCATCCAGTTTCTGCATTCGGGCATAGCCAGCCATCATGCGGCAGATGTAGAAGTAATAGGCCGTGGAGATAAGTGTCACATCGGTGGTCCGTGCTGGGTCCTCGCTATGGATAAGTTCTTCCTTTTCCGGTGGCAGGCACCAGTCGGCATATTTCCCGCAAAAGATCAGTCCGTCGCGTTGGTACTGGGTCTTCAGGTGCTTCAGCCACCGTTTCACGTTAGGATAGTATTTCCTCAGCGGTTGATCGTCGCCATAGTGGCCAATGAGCATCGAGAGCGTCATGGGCAGGGCAGCCGCCCAGGTGAGGTCGTCGCTGTAGTAGTTCCAGAAGGAAGGAGCCACGTCGGGAATGCATCCGTCCTCGCGCTGTGCCTCGGTGATGTCTCGTGCCCACTTGGCATAGAGCGCCTGATTGTCGAACAGGAACGCCTCGCCGAAACAGCCCCTTGTGCGGTCGCCCAGCCAGGGCTGCCGCTCATCGCGCTGAGGACAGTCCACAGGCATGCCCTTGTAGTTAGAGAGGATGCCCCACCACGCATTCTTATATACCTTATTTAATATAGTGTCGTTACAGACAAAGTACCCCGTTTCTTCCATGGCATCGCTGACAACATCACCTATCAAGTCGTCGGCAGTAGCTTTCGGCAGTCCGGTAATCTCTGCATAGCGGAAACCGTGATACACAAATGCTGGATGCCACCAGCGTCCATGCTCCTTGCCGTTGGCATAGTAACGGTCGGTACTCTGGGCGTGGCGCAGGTTCTCGGTCCATATATTACCTGTGGAGTCGAGCTTCTCGGCAAACCGCACGACGATGGAGTCGCCCACCGCCAACGATGATATCCGCATCCTCAGCCATCCGGCCATGTTCTGACCCATGTCCACTACTATGCGGCCGTCCTTGCGGACCAGGCTCTTAGGCTTCAGCTGCCTCACCACCTTCATGTTCTCCGACATGGCACCGCGCAACGTACCATAGGGAATGGCCGTCCGCTCGGCTTTCTGCCAACGGGAGTCGTCATAGCCCGTCTCCGTCCATCCTTCCAGCTCCTTGCGAGCATCGTAGGTCTCGCCGTCGTATTCGTTGTTGCTGCGTATGGCACCGTCCAAGCAAATCCTCCATTTCTCGTCGGTCGACACCGTCCTGCGGCTTCCGTCCGTGAACTCAACAATGAGGTTCAGCCTCAGCGTGGGATAACCGAAGCGCGTTATCTTGTAGGGCTTCTTGTCCTGCTGCATGGTGTAGTAACGGCCGTTGCCCAGCACCACGCCGATGGCGTTCTCCTTGGCAAGCAGCCTAGTGACGTCGAACGCATTGTAGAGCACCGTCCTTCGATAGTCGGTGGGAGCGGGCGCCAGCACCTGTTCGCCCACCCGCTGCCCGTTGATGAAGGCTTCGTACATGCCAAGTCCGCTGATGTAGAGCGTGGCCTGACGCACGTCCTTGTCGAGACTGAACTCCTGGCGCAGATACCGTGCCGAAAGTCTGCTGTGCTCGGCCACCACGTCCCAAGGCATGGTATGGTCCCATCCTATCCAGCGTCCCCTCCAGTCGCTTTCAGTCAATAGTCCCACGTTCCACATCGCCACATCGCTCCAGTCACTGTCGCCCTGAGTGGTGCAGACTTTCACGCGCCAGTAGCAGCGAGTATTGCTTTTCAGTGCCTTACCTCCGTAGGGTATCCATTGCGAGCGACCGTCGGCGGCGGCTGTCCCTTGGTTGTCCTGCCCTGTGGTCACATCCCAGAGGTCACCCTCCAGCGCCTCGGCCTTTTCAGCCGTTGAAGAAACAATGATGCGGTAAGCCGTCTGCATCACATTCCTGCGTGCCGACTCTATTCGCCATCCCAGGCGAGGGGTGGGCGTGTCCACGCTCATAGGGTTCACCAGGCGCTCCGTCCTCAGGTCTACCACGCTGACAGCTGCCTTAGCAACAGGTGCTTTCCGTGTCCTGGCCACTGCCGCGTTCATCGGCAGCAGCCCCACAAACAGTAGCAGCACGGCTGCTGTCAAGGTGGATTTCATCTTCTTGATTGTCTTCATTTTAGTAGTTTTTAGTAGTTAGTTGTCAAGTTTGTTATTTCATGATAGCGGTTTTCCTCAGTTTGCTCATTTCCTGATTGCTGACGGCATAGTTGAAGATGCGGAAATCGGCCACTTCTGTTTGTGTCAGATATTGATCGCCACGGAACGGTGCACGTCCTATCCAACAGTTAGCTGGGGCATCACGGAATATCTCTGCTAGAATAGGCATCTTTTCGTTACGTCCTACGAGCTTGCCGTCAAGGAAAAGCTCACCTTTATGTCCCTGCTGGCGATAGAGAGCATGCACCCATACATTACGCTTAGGCTTTCCTCCCTGCATGATGATCTCCTCGTGCTCATAGCCGCCCGTGGAGGTTTCAAACCGCTGTTCGTTCAGCCGCATGGCCATATACGGACCTTCATGTGCACTGTTTTCTGCCAGCTGCGAAAAAGCAAAGAGGAAATGGCCATAGCCGTCGAGAGGGTTCTCAGCGCTGACCTTGAACCAAACGGAGACGCTGAAGTCGCGCAGCCCTTTAATCAGAGAGCCTGTTTCCGACGTAAGGTCATAGTAGCCGTTCCTGCTTGTCAAATGAAGAATGGCAGCATTCGCATTATCTGTCCTAGCGCCATTCCTCATGTATTCTGGCTGCCAAACAAAACGATACTCTGCTTGCTGTTCGGCCTTGATCTTGGGCTGGGGAAGGGCAGAGGCAGTCTTGTGGGTAATCCGTCTGATGTGGTCTTTCAATATCTTATAGGCTGGCTGGGGCATGGCACCATGGTCGTAGCCCTGCATCTCGTAGAGTGTCACGTCCTGATGTCCCACCAGCTTCAACATGCGCCAGAAGTAGGCCTGCTCCTCGTAACGTCCGTAAAGCTCCAGCTCCCTGTCGCCCGATATGATGACCACAGGCGGGGCGTCGGCACGTACGTATGTCAGCGGGGCATAGCGGTCGATGGTGGCTTGCAGGGGTGGTATGCCCTGCTGCTTGCGAATGTTGTAGTGGGTGATGCACTGACCGCTGAAAGGCACCAGTCCAGCCAGCGAATCGGCATCCACGCCGTACTTCGCGAGCCAGCGCTTGTCCAGCCCAATCATGTCGAGCAGATAGCCTCCGGCAGAGTGTCCAGCCACGAATATCTTGCGATGGCTACCGCCGTACCGCCCTATGTTCCTGAATGTCCATGCCACCGCCGCCGCCACATCGTCCAGTATGTCGTCGATGCCGGCCTTGGGCAGCAGCCGATAGTTGGCAGCCACCACCACCAGGCCGCTGTTCTTAAGCTGTGGGTCAATGTGCTTGCTACCGCCCTCGATGCCGCCGCCATGTAGCCACACCACTACGGGAGCATCCCTCAAGTCCTTGGAATAGTAGACGTCGAGCTTGCAGCGCTCCCTGGCATAGGCATCGGCCGACGTGCTGTAGCTTATGTCGTTCTCCTGCTCGTACTGCTGCGCACTGGCAACGCCTGCACTCAGCAGCAGCACAACCAGCGTCATCACCATCTGTCTCATCTTCGTGTCAGTCATTCGGTAAATCATAAAGTAATGTAATTATCGGTGCAAATTTACCTATATTTCCCTAATTCTCACTATTTTTGCAGACAGATTTAAGTGTTTTTATTAATAAACCATGGATAGAAGAGAATTCCTGAGAAAGACAGCGGCAGGCTCGACACCGAAGGCATGCAGACCATGCGGACGCTTGCCACAAACATGGCTTTCCTACTCGAGAAAATCCACGCCGGGGGCAGTCCTTATCCGCAGCGCCAGGAGCACCACGTTTTCATGAACTTCATCAGGTAAGCTTCCTGTCACTGTGTCCGATAACTCTGCAAAGTGGCCATGACATGCCCATCACCCACGGCCGTATCGATATGACGGAACCCCGATTCCAATGCCAGGCGTACATTCCGGCATGCTGTCTCTCCGCGAAGTGTCCACGTGCCTACACCTATCTGTGGTATCTCCAGACCGTTATTGAGTCTTATGGTCTTCTGATTCATCATGATACGACGGCAATGGCTTCAATCTCGACTAATGCACCCTTGGGCAAAGTCTTGACGGCAACAGCCGAACGTGCAGGACAGTGCCCGGTGAAGAACTCTGCATAGACGGCATTCATATCGGCGAAGTGGTTCATGTCGGCCATGAAAACCGTTGTCTTGACTACGTCGCGCATGGTCAGACCAGCCTCTTCAAGGATGGCCTTGACATTGAGCAGCGCCTGGTGGGTCTGCTCCTTGATGCCTCCCTCAACCAGGGCACCCGTAGCGGGGTCGATAGGAATCTGCCCTGAAGTGTAAACAAGGCTATCTACTTGGATGGCCTGGCTGTAAGGCCCGATGGCAGCGGGTGCCTTTGTTGTATTGATTGCTTTTCTCATATCAGAAGAACTTTACGACGTCATCAAGATTCTTTCTCTCCGGACGGTTAGGCTCCTCAGCCCTGTAGCCGAGTGCGATGACGGCCATGATGGTCTCGTTGTCGGGGATAGAGAACAGCTCTCTCAGCTTGTCGGCATCGCGCATGCCCATGATGAGCGTGTCGAAACCCATGGCGCGGGCTTTCAGGATGAGGTAGCAGTCACTCAGACCGTTGTCGTAGGCTCCCCAGCCATCGCCCACCTCGTTGGTCTGGCTGCCCTGGAAGAACCCTGACTTGCCGCGCTCGAAGGCAGAGACAATGAGCACGGGCGCATTCTTGATACGTTCCTTGTTGCCGCCAACCATATCCTGGACAGCCGTCAGCTTCTCCTCGCTAATAGCCACATAATACTTCGTCGGCTGCTGATTGGCCCACGAGGGTGCATCCTGTGCCGCCTTGATCAGTTCGCGCACCTCGGCCTCGGAAATCTTCTTAGTTGCATCATAGTTGCGAACGCTTCTGCGAGTGGTGAACACTTCGTCGAACGACGGTGATGTGGCGGTGGCTTTCTCGCTGCTGCCGCCATTGTAACAACTTGTCAGTGATAACAGTGCCATTGCGGCGCTGAAAACGAAATTCTTTGTCATAGTCTTCATTGTTTTTGTGATTATTGTCTTACACGAGGTATGATCATAGTCATTATTTCAACAGGGCTTTCACGTTGGTCACCATGTCCTTGTGCGTCTCATCGGACTCTGTGAGCGTCGAGGTGAGTTTGATCACGCCAGCCTTGTCTTTCGTAGAGAAAGTGCCGGAGTAGACGATGTCGCTGGCCTGGTAAAGCGTGGCTTCCACCAGGACCTTGTACCTGCCCTGCGGAACGGCCTTGCCCTGCTGGTCGGTAAAGTCCCACGTAAAGGTCTGTGTGCCGCCAGCCTTTGGCGTTGCCCCAGTGAAGCCATCCAGCTGCTCGTCGGTCTGCTCTGCCGCCTTCGAGGCCTTCACCCACGTAGGCACACAGTTGGGACGTTTGACATATCCGCGCATCGGTTCCTCTCCGGGACGGGTGCGACCTTTGGTGGTGTAGGACGTGACGAAGAGGGTCTTGACGACGTCTCCCTTCTCGTTCTCTATCCAAACGGCATACTGGTTGGAGCCGGGACCTGCCTGCTTCTGATAGTCGAACACCACTTCAAGGGTCTTGGCCTTGGCTGCCTTTCCTTGCTGGCTCTGACCCTTGCCACTACTGAGGGCTAGTACGGGTACCGCCAGCAGCACGGCTGCGAGGGCGGCAATGAATAAGTTTTTCTGCTTCATCATGATAGTCTTTGTTTTTATGGTTTAATGATTTATTTTTGTGTTTTGGCTCACTGCCGGATGGTGAGGGGAACCAACGTTCGGCATATCATGCTGCAAATTTAATAAATTTGCGGAAAACAGGGAAACTTTACCCAGCAAATACAACAAAGTTTAAGAGAAAAACTCTCTTTTTTCCCTGTTACCCTGGCTTTTTCGCTCCCGTTCACGATGCTGTTCTCATGCCGAGTCACTGCAGTTGACATACCGAGTGAGCAACGTTCACTTAACGAGCGGATGAGCTCCATGGGGTGACACGGGGATAGGTTCATCGTCACTTGCATCAAGAACGATTGACTAAAGTGACGATGCCCCCCAATGTCACCTGGCGACGGTCGTGGAGCCGAGGGAACACGCAACCCCCTGTTCTAGGCAAGCCAAGCGAACAAGTTCGAGTCTTTAGCGGTGACGCTAGCGTCAGTAGGTTACGAGGTGACACAGGTTCAGCGTCTTATGACCAAGGCCTTAATAAGGATGGGAAACTTTAGTTACAAAGAGCAGGACTGTACGTCATTATATAAACCGACTTTTCAATTATTATGCATAAAAGAAGCCTATTGGCGGCCTTGTTAGCCGTTTGCTTCGTCACGCTTGCGGCGAAGGATATCTATGTGTCTACTTCTTTCCATGAGCCAGCCACGGAGGGCTTGCGGTTTATATACAGCGAGGACGGTGTAAAATGGGACTCCATCGAGGGCGTGTTCCTGCGTCCTGCGGTAGGCCTTCAGCATGTGATGCGCGACCCTTCTATCGTCCGCGGACCTGACGGCACTTTCCATTTGGTTTGGACATCTTCTTGGCGTGGTGATCGTGGCTTTGGCTATTCCTCCTCCCGTGACCTGATACATTGGAGTCCCCAGCGGTTTGTCTCCACGGGCATGGATACCACCACAGTTAACACCTGGGCGCCCGAGCTGTTCTATGACGATGTGCGCCGCCAGTTTCTGATAGTGTGGGCTTCCTGTGTGCCAGGCCGTTTCCCTGATTATCAGGAGGACCCCAAGAACAACCATCGGCTATACTACATGACTACAAAGGACTTCCAACGTTTCTCTGCGGCGAAGTTGTTCTACGACCCGGGGTTCTCTGCCATCGATGCCACGCTGGTGAAGCGCGCCAAGGATGACTATGTGATGGTGGTGAAAGACAACTCCCGTCCTATGCGTAACATCAAGGTAGCGTTTTCCCGCTCACCTTATGGTCCTTGGGGTGCTGCCTCAGAGCCTTTCACAGAGTCGTTCACCGAGGGACCGAGTACGGCGAAGGTTGGCGAATGGTATTACATCTATTACGACTCCTATCGCCACAGGATCTATGGCGCCCACCGTACGAAAGACTTCAAGACCTTTCAGGACCAGACGGGCACCGTCTCTTTTCCCGTAGGTCATAAGCACGGCACGGTATTCATGGCCGACGAGCAGTTGGTGGAAGGTCTGAAGAAGTACAACCGCGATGTGGTTCACTATACAGGCACTACCATTGCGCGTCCGGAACGTCACGACGGCGGCCTGAAGCCCGTGGTGGGTGTCCATACTATCCAGACCATGCGTGGCAAGAAGCCCTGGACCTATAACCATCAGCCGATGATAGCCTATTGGAACGGGAAGTTCTACCTGCACTATCTGACAGATCCCCGCCACGAGCATGAGGCTCCCGGCAAGACCGTCATGCAGACATCCGAAGACGGCTACAAATGGTCGGACGCCGTGGAGCTCTTCCCTCCCTATCCAGTGCCGGAAGGCTGGACGAAGGCAGGCAAGGACTTTCCTGCCGCCCACAACCTGAAAGCCGTCATGCATCAGCGCGTAGGGTGGTATGTAGCACCTAACGGCAAGCTGATTGCCACTGGCAATTACGGCATCTGCCTGACCATGAAAGACGATCCCAACGACGGCAACGGTATAGGCCGAGTGGTGCGAGAGGTGAAGAAGGACGGCACGTTCGGCCCTGTCTACTTCGTCTATTACAACCATCAATTCAATGAGCGGAACACCATCTATCCCTACTACAAGCGTTCAAAGGACAAGGCATTTGTCGCCGCTGTCGATGCCATGGTGGCAGACCCCATGCAGCGCATGCAGTGGGTGGAGGAGGCCGACCGTGGCGACAAGCTCATCCCCCTGGACAAGCCCTATAAGGCATTCTCAGGCTATACGTTGCCCGATGGCCGTAAAGTGGCGCTGTGGAAGCATGCGGTGACGAGTCTCTCGGCCGATGGCGGGAACACCTGGCGGCTTGTCGACATGAACGGCAACCTAGGCTGCGACCGTGCACCAGGCTTCGTCAACAGCAATGCGAAAATATGGGGGCAGCGGCTCACTGACGGCACATATGCCACAGTCTATAATCCCTCGGAATACCGCTGGCCTCTCGCCATCTCGCTGAGCCGGGACGGACTCGAGTATACCACTCTGAACCTCGTCAACGGAGAGGTGACACCTCTCAGGCATGGCGGCCAGTTCAAAAGCTACGGTCCGCAGTATGTGCGTGGAATCCAGGAAAGCAACGGTATACCAAACGACAGCAGCCTCTGGGTGGCCTATTCCAACAACAAGGAGGATATATGGGTGTCGAGAATCCCTGTCCCCGTACGCCAGAACGCCACAACCCATGCTCATCTGGACAATCTCGCCGATTGGAACCTATATGTCCCCCGTCTGTGTCCTATTGTCTTCAGCGATGGCGTACTCACCCTCTCCGACAGCGATCCTTACGACTATGCCAAGGCCGAGCGTATTATTCCTCATACCAAAGAGCTCGAGGTTGAGTTTGACCTCAGCGCAGCACAGACCGGCCACGGCGAGCTGGATATAGAATTCCTCGACGATGGTGGAAACGTCTGCTCTCGTATCGTGGTCGACTCCACGGCCTCCATCCGTGTAAAGGGCGGTGCACGCTTCGGCACCCTGCTGCGCCGCTACGAGCCAGGTACCACCTATCACGTCAGGGCTGTGCTCTCTGCCTCGCTCCATCGTGCCGTCTACTATCTCAACGGCAAGAAAGCCTGCGAGCGGCAGTTCGACACACCTGTGGAGAGCGTCTCCCGCATCGTTTTCCGCACAGGCCCGCTGTTCAGCCAGCCCGACATCAACACCCCTGCCGATCAGGATTTCGACATGCCTTTGGCCGATGCCGTGTCCGAGGTGGCAACCTTCCGTGTTGCACGTGTCACCTCCCGTTCGCTCGATGCCGATGCCTCGGCTGCCGTCCTGAGGTACGACGACTTCGCCCATTATGCCGAGCATTTCAATGCGATGGAGGACGAAAACATCGTAACCACCATCCCTAATGCAGAATCCTCTAGTTGGATGCGACGGAACATCCCTCTGTTCGACTGCCCCGACGACGACTTCCGCGAGATCTATTATTATCGCTGGTGGACCCTTCGCAAACACATCAAGCGCACTCCCGTGGGCTATGGCATGACAGAGTTTCTCGTACCACGGTCCTATGCCGACCGTTACAACCTCATCGCCTGCGCCATCGGCCATCATGTCATGGAAAGCCGGTGGCTGCGCGACACCACCTATCTTCACCAGATCCTGCGCACCTGGTACTTTGGCAACGACGGGCAGCCCATGGAGCGCATGAACCGTTTCTCCAGCTGGAACCCCTATGCCGTCCAGCAGCTGTTCAACGTACAGGGCGACACCGCTTTCCTCGTGAGTCTCAAACCCCGTCTCGAGGAGGAATATGCACGTTGGGAACGCACCAACCGCCTGCCTTCAGGGCTTTACTGGCAGGGGGACGTACAGGATGGCATGGAAGAGAGCATCAGCGGCGGTAGGAAAAAACAGTATGCCCGTCCCACCATCAACAGCTACATGTTCGGCAACGCCCGTGCGCTTGCTGCCATGAATCGCATGACAGGCAACCATACGCAGGCCGCGCTCTACGCCCAGAAAGCCGACACCCTGGCACACCTCGTG
>Ga0247610_10002735_pt1 | contig 20016 bp, 31 predicted proteins | sample 174DNAGHGhighgp2_FD_193483 | JGI IMG/M metagenome (GOLD analysis project Ga0247610, IMG submission 193483) | Sheep rumen microbial communities from Palmerston North, Manawatu-Wanganui, New Zealand - 1742 DNA GHGhigh gp2 | ecosystem: Host-associated > Mammals > Digestive system > Stomach > Rumen...
TTATCCATTTGAGGTGAAAATAATTGTTCAATAGAATTCTGTGATTCTACTCCTTTAATCATAATCTCAAATGTACTTGGAATTCTTGTTGAAGTAGTTGGATGTGATTGAATATCTTGAATTGAGTTATTAATACTATTAATCATATCTGCTAAAGATTGATTTTCCATAGTATTACACCTCACTATAACGATACATCATCATCTTTATGTCTACCAAAACTAATTCTTCTCTTTCCAGTATATCTACCTTGAATAAATGAAATAGGATATTTAATTGTAAATACAATTGCTAATACTAAAGAAATTAATTGTTGATAGTAAAGCACTATAACAGCTGCTTTAATATTTCTTACATCTCCATCTACTTTGATGAACTTATAGAAATATTTATCATAGCTTCCGCAGTTATATTTATTTAATTTCCAATTGTGGTTATATAATGCTGAATTCTTTTTAACCCATCTGTAATATGTATCTGATTTATAACTATCATTCGCATTTTCATAATCAAACTCTGTAATAGGTTTTAATTCTACATCATTATCAGGGTCTGAATCATAATTTTTTGAATTATACATATAAACAACATTTCCTTCTGGATTATAGAAGTTGCTATCTTCTGCATCAGCAAAAATTACAGCATACTCATATAAAGCAACATTCATTCTTTCATCATTTCCTGAATATTGTTTTGCAATATCTTCATAGAAATAAGAAATATCTCTGTCATAGTAAGTCATAACAGCATTTACTTGTGCAATTGGAACTATTATTGGTTTAACAGCGGCAATAACAATATCAAGTGATTTGTCTATCCAGCCAGTGCATACTCTCCAAGCTTTTGCATCTACCCATTTACTAACTCTCATTTTAGTTGGTTGGGAAAAATTTGTACCAATATCAGTTGCCCAGAATGTATAAGCATCCCCGACAGCTACTTTGTCTTCGTCTCCGTTAAAAATGTGAATAGCTTCTACTGATGGACTTTCAGCAGCAACTATATCGAACACTCCAACTTGAAGAGCCGAAATACTAAACATTAGCGCAATACACATAAGTATATTAACTAACACTCTAAGAAATCTCATGTGGATACCTCCATATTTATCTTAACAATTTAAATTTATATTTTCATATATAATTTATTGTTCGATTTATTTTCTCTAATTTACCTCTAAATAAAAAACAGCATTTCCACAATCATGAATAGAAAAGTATTTTGTTTTTTCCATAATTTCTTTTTCTGTTAGATTGGGGTCATAATATTCAGGAAATTTCTCTTTTAAAACTGACTTTCTAAAAGCATATCTATGGATTCTATTTTCACCAGTTGTGTAGAAATAATCTGGTTTACTTTTATGACTTAATTTGAATCCATTTGTTAAATATACATTTTTAGTTTCAGAAGACCATCTTAAATCAGCATAAGTCACTATTTTATTTATATTTGGAATAGTCTTTATTGCATAATTTAATAGTTTACTAAATCCGCCAACAACATTTATACTAGAAGCAAATCTTATTAATTCAAGACAAGATTTATCTTTATCGTATCTTGGACTTCCAAATGTCATAATTGAAACTAATTTATTATTATAAAATAATCCAAATCTATATTTACTTACATCTTTACCTTGGATATGATACTTTTCTAGAAACTCATTTTTATCAGATGTATTCACTTCTCTGATTTCACATTTTCTAGCATAAACTTTTTCTTCATTACAATTTAAGATATTCTTTAGTTTTCTTTTAACTATTTCTTGTTTGTTTTTCCATTCATCTTCGAATATATGAACTATTCTAATTCCCATATTAGCAAAGAAATTAGTTTTTTCTATTAGGTTATATTTACCTCTCTTTTCATCAGAGTGCCAATATAACCCATCATATTCAATTCCAATATTCATATCTTTAATAAATATATCAATTTCATAAGCCTTCCCAAACCTCTTATTACTTTCAATTTCAACATCTGGTAATAACTCTTGAACATAATTAAGAACTTCTTTTTCACCAGCAGATGATTTAGTACAAATACAAGGACAACATTCATTTTTTTTTAATAAATTAGAAAGTGTATAATAATGTTCAAGACCACAGCTATGTCTAATTAAAACTTTTCTATTATACATTTCTGTTGATGTTCCGGTGACATTATATTCTCCTTTATCATAAACACTATCAACTTTTTCTTGAATTTCTTTAACAGACAATTTTCTTCCTAATCTTTTTCTTTCTAGATTACATTTACAACAACCATGAGCTAGAATATATGATGCTGATTTAGAATCATATATTTCACCGCAATTATGCTTAACTTTTATTATATCTTTATTATGGGTATATGGTGATAATAATTCAAAACTATTCTCGCCATATAAGTCTTTGTATTTATTATTTAATTTAGTTATATATGAAATTGAATCGGATTTTTTATGTTCCGCTCTTTCTGTCTTAGCACAAAATGGACATTTCTTTCCAGCTAAAAAATTCTTCGGAGCTACTTCATAAACATTCCCACAGATTTCGTGTTTAACTTTTACTTTATTGAATATTCCATCAATAGGTTGTAAAAATGTATATTCAGACTTATGCTCTAAATCTGAATTTGCTAGTCTTACCTTAAATTCCTTGTCAGACATCTTTTTCATTTTTCAATCCTCCTATATTCACGATATAATTATTTGTTAGACCAAATAAAATAAAAAAAAGATAATAGTTTCCTATTATCTTTCTTTATTATTATTTCTGTTCTTCAAAATAATTATCATACACCTTTATGAAAGGTGATAGATTTCCAGATAAACCTGGGTCTGATGCAGAAGAAGCAATAAGCGATAAACGTCCAGCATAACTTGGATGTAAATCTCTTTGTGATACTGAAACTGTTTTATTTAAAGATTGAGGACCTCTAAATGTATATCTTAATAAACATGTATATAAGTTTATTTCATTTGGAGCATTGTAATAACGAAGTAACTCGTTCTTTACAGTTTGCTTTATAATATACATTGGAGATAGATTTGAGAACATTCTATCTAATACAGCCTTTGACCTAGTTGCGCTGTTTAAAACAGTATATATGTGGTCAGAGAAATATTTTCTTAGTGGATAGAACATATACTCGTATAATCTTAATCTCTTATTTGCTAAATCTTGATTGTCTGATTGACTTAAAGCCTCGAAATTTCTTATTATATATCTGATTACTGATAAAGTATCTGCTTTATCTTCATCCTTGATATTTAATGTTTTTCTTGTTGACTTATCAATTAAACGCTCTAAAGAAATTAACATTGTCTTCATCTTATCCATTTTCTTTGATGCATCAGTATTCTTAGTGAAGAAAACACTCATTTTATCAACCCAGAACCAAGGTGAAATTAGATTATCATAAGAATAAACTAATCTCTTCTTTCTTTCAATCTTGATATCAAGTAAACATCCTAAAAGAGATTTATTCATATTATCTGTTAATAAATCTTCGCTTTTAATAGAAATGTAAACTCCATTTTCATTACTTCTTCCTTCACTCTTTACGTGGAAGATAGTTCTTCCATCTTCTTTAAGTGGAAGTAAATCATCTGAAAACTTTAAATCAGTTCCAAAGAATTGATTCATCTTATCAACGATTGTTGCATCCTTGTGATTTTGCCATTCTTCAATCATTGTATCCTTATCTTGAATATTCATATTTGCTAAAGATTCATATGCATATTTACCAAGAACATACATGACTGGATTTATAGTCTTTGAGAATAGTAAAACACTAAATGTATTTAATTCAACTGGATTTTCTAAAAATTCAGGTGCAAAATAATCTGAACTCTTTTTTACCTTGATAGGCATTAGTAAAGATTTTAAAGATATAGCATCTTCACTTCCATAAGTTGCATTATCTACAACTTGATATATTAAATAATAAGTTACTCCTTCATTTATATAGAAACAATCATCAATTAATTTGTTAATATATAAATCGCCTTCTTTTGTGAAAGCATCATCAGATGTTGGAACACCTTTGTTTGTAACTCCTTTTTCAATTAAAGGAACTACATCAACCTTTTCGTTTGGAGTAATTCTTAACTTATAATGAATTTTAGATAATCTACTTGGTAAAATAGATTTATAATAATGGTGTTGGCTCTTGATTGGTCCGAATGTAGACTCATCGGTTTCAAGAGTAATATCTTCTACCTTAATTTCAGGTAGAATCTCTAAAGATTTAAAAATATCTTTAACATAAGTTAATATATCTCCGCTTATCTCTTGACATTATAAAATCTTTATTGAATTTTTCAGGATTTTCATCGCTGTACTTTTTAAGTAATTTGTACATTTCTTTCTCCCTTCTAATTTAATTGAAACTGTAATTCAAATGATAATAAATATTCTTCCATTTCCTCTTTTGTTTCGAAAACTTTAACATGTTCTTTAGCTCTTGCCCAATATTCTGCTGCATATTTTGGATTGTTACTTTCAACCAATGCATTAAATCTAATAAATTTTGGTTCTTTTAAAAGACCTTTACCTTCGTCAGTGTCTTCTAAAATATGAACTAAAGCACTAAAATTTAAGTTTTTCTCATCAATAATTGCTTGAGAAAAATCATAATCATAAATAAGAACATCTCTTACTTCTGAGTATCCTCTAGTAGATTCAACTACAAAATATTTTAATGATTTAAGATATTCTATATAATTCAAGAACTGTGTTCTTGCTATTTCAAATACCTTTTTATAGTCTCTATAGCTTTCTAATGGCCATGGCAAATCTGCCTTGAAGATGAAATATGCATGTGAATGATATCTAAATTCATCTTTCATCTATTCTTCAGCTCCTCTAATTTTTCATCTGAACATAAATTATATTGTTTTACAGTATTATATTTTTTTGTAAGATATCTAAACATCTTTCCAGATGTATCTAACATGGTTGCATAAGCAATCTGTCCTCTTAGTTTTCTTACATCAATTGTTTTGTCACCCTTTTCAAGATAATCAATTTTAACACGTATATCTCTATACATTTTTCTTGAACATGAGATAAAACCAGCTTCACTAATAGAAACTCCAGTTATCTTTCTATTGTTTGTAAATGCATGACACTTTTCTTCATTTAATACAAAATATTCATCTAATCCATATTGATGGAAAGCTAAATTAAATAAACCTAAAACGAAATCTTTATCTAAGAATTTATTTGAAGAGAATGTCATGTCATCAGCATAAACACTAAATCCAATATCATATTTCTTGCAAATATTACTTAAATATTTAACAGGTTTATTAATGATTGTATTTGCTAAACAACCAGAAATTGGTGAACCAACAAATAATCCACCGTCTAATGTTATCATATCTAAAAATAATTCTTCTAGATATCTACGATTAGGGCAATTAATGAATAAGAAACCAATATATTTTCTAACTAAATCTTTTTTGCAGCTTGGGAAGAAATTATGTAAATCAATATTGAAAACATATTTATGATTAATATGAATTTCTGCATTTGATTTTACATTTTTTCCTTTCTTATATGCTACTTGAAAATCAGCATTATAATGGTCATAAACACATTGTAATAAATGGTTTAACTCTCTTAAAGATGCTTTTAGTTCTGGATGTGGTGCAACGATATCTCTTATCTTTCCACTTTTTCCTTTTATTTTAAATCTTGTAAATGGCAATTCACCTCTAGCCACAATGTTTTTATATGTAAAAATTACATTTAAAACTTGTGGAGCTGTTAAAAAGTTGAATTTATTTTCGCTACTTGCAACAACTGCTTTTCCATTAATGTAATCTACATGATGTATTGAAAATTTTTCTGGTCTTACAGATAACACTGTTTCAAGAACATCTTTAATATCACTATTTTCATAACGATAATAAACTAATGGCTTTAATTCATTAAAGTTTAAATCTTTAGTCATTATAAATAATGCCCAATCAAGTTTAAATGTATAATATGTTTTTTCTATCTTAGTCTTCTTTTCATTTTTAATCTTTTCTAAAAAATCATTGTATGTTTTGACTTCATATTTCATTAAATAATTTGAAGTAAAATCATATGCATTTACATTGCTTGAATTCTTTTCAAATTTAAATTTTCCTTTTTTGTCTTGGATGACAATATCTTTATTATATGTTAGACGCATCATCTAACCTCCTTCTAAGTTCTATTTCCAATTTAAAAGTAAAGAAGAGCAAGCGGCTCAGGAACCTAGAAAGTGTCTATCTTTCTAAACTTGCTCAAAAAGGTTAGAAGACTAATGTCTTCTACCTTTGTTGTTTTTTGTAGTTTTCTTTTTATAGATTTTTACTTCATTACCATTTTTTAGGTTGTTCATATTTTGGTTTATTCCTAAATATTTCCCTAATAGTTCTGAAGCTGTTACTTGATATGCTTCTTTCCTTACATTATATTGGTCAAAATGTTTTACATTAAATTTTCTAGCTCCGCTTTATTGCGTTTTCTGAAGAAGTCTTTTTAAAGAATCTAAAATTATCTCCATCTTCAAATGATAGAGAGTAGTATCCGCAACAATTATATGAAACTTCTTCTACTAAGATTCTTCTTCTCTTTGTTTCGCCTTTATCTATTGAGTGTTTAAAAGTTCCAAAAACCCAATAGTCAAATGAAGTATTGTGAGCTAAAAACATGAAATTTCCAACAAGTTTACCAGAATTCTTAACTGATGGAATTTCAAACATATCATATCTATTATCAAATACAAAACAAGATGCATTTTGAGCATTGCTAAAACGTACATTATTACCATGAAAACTATCACCTAATGATTGATAACAAGTTATCTTATTTAGATTGTATTCATTTATATCTATATTTTCGTATTTAGCGAAAGCTTTAATTACTGCTTTCATTTTTCTCCAATGCACAGTCTTATGAAATACTGGCTTGTTGTATTTGTTGTTATTTGAATTTTGTCCTGACATCATCCAAATACCTCCAAAAAGCAAAAGTAGAACAGTAGTTCCAATTTCCACTGTTCTCACTTTAATAATATATGTTAATCTTCTTTTTCTGGATTATTATCTATAAGAGAATATCCAAGTACATTGAAATACTTCTCTAAGATATTTCTAGAAATTGATTGATTATTATTTAAGTCAACATTTAAATCCATATTTAAAACATCTTTACGATTTCCGTTTTCTGTTTTATCTGGAACTAATAGTTGAGAAATTGTTTGTTCTCTAAGTTCTTGATTTGTTGAGTAAGTCTTTAATAACTTTTCAACTAAATCTCCTCTCTTAGTTAACATTAAATTTGTAACTTCCATTTCACCGAGTCTGATTGGGGTTGTACTGTAAGAAATCTTCTTCTCTTTACGTAAAGTTGATTTCGCAGGTAAGTTTTTGACATTTAAATTAGTTGCACTTCTCATAGACATCTTGTTGCTTGATTCGTGCTTTAACCTTATAAAATAAATGTCTCCCATAGTCATAGTTTTTTCTATTCCTACGAATTTATATTCAGAACACCACTCAGGATGTTTCTTATAAATTTCCTTAAACTGCTCTTCAGTTGTTGTGTCATAGAAAGGTGCTTGGTGAATATAGATTCCATGCTCTTCTATATCATCAATAAAGTTTTCTTTTTCCTTTCTATTCATAACCATATACTCTAAATCATAGAAGTCATATTCTTTTTTATTTAACATTTTTAAATATTCGAAGAATATATCAGCTTTCTTTACATAATCACTTTCTTCTTTCATGCATTTTATAACATGGTCAGACATAAAGTTTATGTACTGTTCAATTAATTGAGATGGGTTAAGTCTGTTAAGAACTCCTAGTGGGTTTAAACAAACTTCTGCAACAACTCCATCTTCTGTAACTGGCATCTTTTCATCATCAACTATTTGTGAGACGATACCTTTGTTGCCGGTAACGTCCGGGTAATCTTACATCCTTCAGTTAAGTGGTTTTCCTTTAAGATTACAAATTGAATTTTAAAGTTGTCAAATGTCTTTCCATCAAATCTCCATTGAATTTGGTCATCTGTATTTTCATGAGCCAATTTCCAATAATATGCTAATTCATCAGTATATTTATTTGGATTCTTGTCTTTATCAATAGGATGCTTTACAATGTGATGATATTCAGCCATTTCTTCTCTTTCCTCAGCTTCAGAAAGTGATTTGCAAGGAATAATCTTTTCTAATTCTGTTTTTAACTCATTCCAATATCTATATTGGTCTTCTAGAACTGTTAAAATTTCATAATTGAAAACATTCTTAATATTTCCTTTTTCATCAAAAGTTTTCTTCTTTAGTTCTGAAAGTGAAATATTATTAAAAATATTAATATCAACAACAGTTCCGCCATTTGTATATATTGGTTCGTCATCAACATAATCAACTTTTGTCATATTCTTTGCTTGGAAATCATATAATGAAGTTCTCTTATCTCTTCTTCTTGAAGCTACTAAAATCTTATTTCCTGTTTTATCACCAACTTTAGGGAATGATTTAAAATTAGCTTCATCACCATAAAGATTTAATAAAACATCATTTCCGTTTACTGAGAACATTGTCTTTTCAACTTTATAAGATGTTAATTTTTCTGCTGCAGATTTTGATATGATAACACCGTCTTCATAAGTCATATTATTCCAAGGAATATATACCGCTTTTAGATTTACACCATATCTAAAATTACCATCTTCATCATAATTTGGAGTTTTATATAAAAACTCATCCTTATAAACTGTATCACCAACATCTAATTCTGGGATACAATCTTGAGTTGCATATCCATAATCTTCTGTAATATTATGTGCATAAGAATATGGAATTACATCATATACTTTTGATTGTTTATATCTTACAATTAATACATAGTTATATTGATTCTTTACAACTTTTGCAACTATTTCAAAATCTTCTTTTGCCTTTTTATAAGCAACAGAATATTCACCAACTTGATTTTCAAAATTAGTGAAAACTTTTGGAAATTCTGGAGTTGCTAAATGAACCAACTGAGCTACATGGTTACTAAACATATTTCATTGTGTTAACCAGTTTCCTAAACTAGCAATTCTCTCTTTGGAGAATTCTCTATATTTCTATAGAAGTTCAGACTATATCTTCTACTATAACAACAACTATAGCAGCGTTACATTTCGTGACCTAGGATTTCGGCCCTACTCCCTTACATTCATCGGGGATAGTCGTTGAACTTAAAAATTTCCAGTGAAATCCTCCAGCAGTGTTTCTCTTTCCATTACACACTAATGTAATGTTTGAAGTGGCTTTAATATTCTTTGATATTGCTGCCTCTTTTACTGAATTAAAAATTTCACCTGTATCTACACAAATAACCTTTTTTCTAAATATATCGAATTTTGAATCGTCATTAGAATATTTTTTTAATAATGATTTACTAACTTTTTTATTTCTATCACTAGAATATCTGTTATTATTTCTATTATAATAATCACTAATATAATTATCTATATTATCTATGTTGAAATCTTTTTCAAATTTAAATATGTAACCATTTAAGCTTATGCATCTTCCTTTTCCGTTACACATAGAACCAATATTGCCTCTACTTATATTTAGTTCGTTTGATGCATCCGTTAAAGATGCAAATCGAACTACATTTTTGCTCTTTATTTCAATAGCAACCACTGATTTTGCATGTGACTTAAAATTATTTTCTTTAAATTTTTTTGATTTCTTTACAGCATTTCCAATTTTTATCTTTATATCATCATTCATTTCAAGTAATGCTCCGCCTGGTTGAATATTATAACCAAACTTATCTTCTTGAGTTTTATAAAGTTTTATTAACTCTATTTCTTTTAAATTTGCTTTATCTGAGTTGTCTGTAGAATAAACAATTTCTCTTTCAAAATTATCTATTCCTTCAGTCATAAGAGCATTATAAAATTTCCATGATTCTTTATAATTTATAAAATTAGAACCTGCTCGTTCTTCTAAAGTTTTTGTAGTTTGTCCAATATATTTCTTGTTGTTAATTTTATTTGTATAAATATAAACATAGTGCATAATAAACACCTCCATAATGATTTGTTCATTGACTGACTATGTTCTTAAATCTTTAAGTGCTGATTGTCTTCGTCTTTAGCGGTCAGAGTTCCCAGCTTTTAATAACGTTTAAAGAGACCAAATATGTCTAATCTCTGTGTGTCCGAATTACAACTTCTTGGTGATAAAAGTTCTTCCGAACACCAATAATGCGGATTTTTATCTGCATCTGAAGGTCTATTAAAATTGTAGTATCCTGTTCCAGATGTCTTTCCAATTATAATATCCTCTTTCTCATCAGGAACCTCAGGTTCACTAATTCCGTGTTACAGCTTGTTCTGCTGCTTTCTTAGCAGCTTCTTCAGCTTTTTTCTTTTCTTCTTGGGCTTTAAACCAAGCCATATTGAATGCCATTTTTCTTACTCTCCTTTTTTCTCTTTGTCTAATTGAGTAATATCTAAACAACCTAAATCTTCAGGAGTTTTTCCTTCCATAGCTTCTTCAGCTAATTTTTGTTGTGCTTCATATAATGGAGTCATAAACTCATCTAGCTTAGCCATATAATCTTTAAAGAAGTTATTATTTTCTTCTGAAAATATATCAACTTCGAATTTCTTATAATATTCTCCTCTTACTTGGTCAACTAAGTCAATCAAGTCACAGATAACATCTAATGCTAATTCGAATTTCAAATCCTTAAGAATAGATATAACTTCATCAACATCCTTTCTAATTGTTGGTTCTTCAGCTTTTCCATCAAAAGGAAAAGAACTAACTAACGCAATTAAAAGTGCTGAAAGATGACTTAATGCATCACTACTTGAATTTTTGAAGTATTCTTCAAAAGATTTAAATAATTTATCATTATCTTCCTCTTGAAATAATTTTCCAATTGTTGATTGATAACTATTTAATAAACCTCTATAATAAATTGGTTTAAATTGATTTACAACATCCTCATCTGGATTGCCATCAATAATATTTTTAGAAACTTCAATAGCATTATTATAATCACTAGTTAAGAAGTTTTTTGCTTCTTCATTTTTGATTATTGAGCTAACATCTTCAAGTGTTATTTGTTTTACTGACTTTCCAATTATCTTTTCAAAATCTAATAAACTCATATTATCTCCTTTTCTTGGGGAATTTAAAGGAAAGAGAAGTTGTTTTCTCTTTCCTTATTTTTTTTTACTTTTCTACAGATAATCCTTCTGCAGGTTTATTTTCCTCTGCCTTTGCTCTTGCAAGATTTGCATAGAAATCGTTCATTGCTCTAATTGTGCCAACATAAGTAGAATTTTCGATTCTCTTTTGTCCAATTAAAGATGCAACTCTTTCAATATCAGTATACATATCTTCTGAAGTTAATTCAGTAGTTCCTTCAACCTTGTTATCTACTAAATCTACACTTCCGGTCTTCATATTTAATTACTGAATATGAAGCAACAATTTTCTTTTCTTTATTTTCCATATTATTTATATTTCCTTTCTGCTTTATGCTATAATAATTTATTTATATGTTTTTAAACTTTAAAAATTTTTACTTTTCTAATTCAAAAAATAGTTTTAACTCTTTATAAGAGCCTGATTGAATATCTGAACGATGATGAACAAATATATCAGACTTAGCTAAATGTTGAATATACTTTAATAAAAATTCTTCAGAGAAGTGATTCATTCTAACTACATCTCTAATGAGTTGCTGTACTTGATAATAATCCTCTGAATCACTAGATACTCTTTCTATTAATTTATCAATAAATGTTTCAATTTCTTCCTCTGTAAAGTATGTTGAAAGTTCAACAAAATTAGAATATGATGCTGTATAACCAGAAATATATGGTGTTGTTGTTACACTAGATATTGAAGTAGATAACCCAGCAGGTTGCGTAATGTAAACACAATTCGAAAGAGAATTACCAATAGTAAGATTACTGTTAGTATAGTTAATTCCAGTGCTTACACCACTTAAATATTCTTCTGTTTCATCATTTGCAGCCTCCATTAAATTGGAAGCTGCCATATCTAAATCTTGTTGAATTTCATCAAGTTTTTCTGATAAATCAGAAGATGAAACATTTGAATTACTATTCATTTGTTGATTCTTCTTCATTTTCAGTCATCTCCTCAGGTAATTCTTCTGCAGAGAAATATTGAATATTCTTTGATTCTTTAATTGATGAATATAACATTGCTTTTGCAGTTTCATCAATTAAAACTCTTAATTCTGGAATTGTCGCATATTTTTCTGCGAAGTTGCTTAACTTAAACTTATAGTTTTCGCCACCTTCAACATAATATGCCATACCATTTCCCTTTAAACCATCATTTGACTTAATGTATTCAAGAACTGATAAATCATTTCTGAATCCATTTACTTGGTCGAAGATTAATGTTACACTTCTACCAGCTGGAGCATGTCTTGATTTACAGATTTCTGTCTTTACTTCAAAACCCTTAACTCCATAAGTCTTTTCTGGTTCTAGCTTTGCTGCTGCAGTAAGTTTAATAAGAGTATCTGTAACATATAAAGCTGCTTTTCCACCAGATAAAGCTTCATCTTGCTTAAGATAGTTAAGTACAGATGCTACTGGTGTTGCACCAATTGAAATATTTTGTGTAATATGATTTATGAAAATTAAAACAATATTTGCAGTATTTGCAATTTGAACTGCTTTCTTGAAGAATTGAGCGTTTACTCTTGCAATACCTGTTGCTGACATTGCACCTTGAATTTCTTCAGTTTCTGCATTATCTTCAGGCATCATCATCGCTAATGAATCAACTACAACAACTGTTGGAGGTAAAATATTTATTACCTTTCCAGCTTCGTCTTTAATTCCATTTTCATTTGGAACTAATAATTCTTTTTCATGTGCAAGTTTCATTTCTTTAAGTTTAGATAAAGTTAATAAAACCTTTTCAGTTGTGATTCCTTTTCTTTGGATACTAAGATGTTCCTTAGCATATTTTTCAGAAATACCAGTTACCTTACGAATTCTATCAACAGTGGTTGATTGTTCGAAGTCAAACCAATACATTAAACCGTTTTCATATCTCTGAATAATATTGATACCAATTTGAGCTGCTAATGTAGACTTACCAGTACCAGATTTTCCGATAATTTGGATAATTCTACCAGCTGAAATACCTGTATATAATTGTCTTGTGCCGTCATCCTTTAAGATTATTTCTCCATTTAAGAAATCAAATGGAACTAAACCAGTGCTTAGTGTGAAATCATCTTCAAGTGAGCCTCCATAAAGCTTCGGATTTCCGCTTAATTTCTGTCATAACTTCATTTAAAAAATTAGCCATTTACATTCTCCTTTATTAAATTTTTTAAATATAATTTAATGTTAAAGATATTTTAAACCTTTATGTGACACTATAAAAGTCTTTCATCTTAACATCACTTTAATAATATATTTTTTTAATATATTTATAAAATAATATTTTTATAATATAATTTAAAATATTATATCTTATTATTATAATAATTTATTAATTAAAATATAAAAGTTTAAAAAAAATAAGAAGATATACTCTTCTTATTTTAATTATTTAACATATAAGGTAAAGCAATATCTGGATATTTTACTTCCATAAATTCTTTTTTAACTTTTTCAAAACTTACATCTCTGTGTTTATCTTCATATATGATTTTTGTAAATTCTGGTAGAGAAATTTTATCAACAATTGCACTTAAAACTTTGTTAGTCCAATTTTGATTTTTTAGAATTCCAACTATAGATGTATATTGTTTTGTTTTTCCAGTCATAGCTGCTATTTGTTTTGAAAATGTTTTATCACAATTTTGTACAATATCAAATAATTCATCTTCTGTAAAATAACCAGGCATTTTTGCAAAGATTGTATATGTTGGTAACTCCTCAGATTTTAAGATTTTTATAAAATCTTTTCTTTCTTTTGGATTTCTCTCAACTTTCTTCATATACATACTAAGATAATCAAACTCATTAAGATAATCTTTGAATATTACTTTGAAATAAGATAAATCATCATATCCTAACATATCAATAATACCTTCTTTTTTATCGAAGTTATCATATACAGTTATATTGTATTTATAACCAAGAAAATTAATATCAACATAATATTTACCATAAGTATATACTGATTGTTGTTTATTTTGATTTTGATAAAGTCCAGTAAGTGTACAATAAACAAATTGCCCTAAATCTTTTTTATTTTCTATTGTAACCTGACGACTTACAAAATTAAAAATTTTATCTGATATTGTTATTCCTTTAACAAAATTTTCATAATAATCTTTTAGGTTCTTTTGTAAACAATTAAATGGAAATTCACCATCAAATATTATAAAATATTTTAATAAACAATAATTAAGTTTCTTTATAGAATTATTTTTGCACTCACCTGCGAAAAATTTATCTACAAATTTTTTATAGAGGTTCATATAAATTCCTCGACCAGTAATATTATTTTTCTCTATTACCAACTTTCTTGTATCATAAGCAGTGCTACCAACGAAACAAGAACAAAATGGAGTAAAAATAATATCATCTGGAATACGACCATACAATTTACTGTATTCAATAAATTTTTGAACTCGTTCTTTATAATATGTTTCTCTATCACAAAATGAGTTCATTATTTCTATTAAATGGTCAAAATCAATATATTTGTCTGCTTTGCCCATTATAATTCACCTTCTATATTATTTTTAATTGTTTCAATTGTTTCTTCAGTTACTTCTTTAGATTGATTAACGTTTAAATATATACAAACTCTAATATAACTAGCGTTTTTATCTTTAGGTCCGTCTACAATCATGAAATTAACATTTTTAATTTCAAAATCTTCATATAAATAAAGTTCATCAATTCCTGTTTCTTCTTGAGAAATTAATTTCTTTTCCTCTGCGTCGTATAAACCTATAGACTTAAATCCTTTTGTTAGAATTAAAAATTCTTTTAATGTCATTTATTTTTCCTCCTTATATCTATAAGGTTCATATTCGAAATTATTTGCTTTTCTAACATAAACATTATAGTCTATTTTCTTATCATTTTCAATTTGAAGATTAAGTTCTTTATTGCACTTAGGACAGTTGTGAATACCACTAACAGTCATCATGTCCCCATATAAAGCCTCAGCCCCACAATGAGGACAGATGCATTTTGAAAGAAATTCATCTTCATTTTCTAAAATAACTTTAATTCTTCCATAATGTAACATAATTTTCCTCCTTTTCAATACCAATTTTATAATATAAGATTTATTTCTTTTTATTATACAAAGTATATATTCTTCCTGGGATTACAAATTTTATGTCACATTCATCACAACATCTGTCGTCATCTTTAAATTCTGGTTCAATTAATCCATCAGAAGTTGGTATTAATGCTCCTCGAGGATTATTTCCAAAATAATTTTCTAAACCCTCTTTTTTAATAGGTTTCTTACAAATACAACAGATTAATTCTTTCATATAATCACCTCTGGTTGAATCCTTTTAAATTCCACTTCCATTTAGTAACTTTTTGACAATGTCTTCCATTTTCATCAGTATAAGGTTCGTAAACAGGATGCAATTCTAATTCAAGTGGATTTGCTTCTGATGATGTTTCACTATATATTTTAGCTTGACAATTATAAAGTATCTTATTATCAACAGTAACTTCATCTAAATATGCACGACCAAAATATTCAGTTCCGCATTCTTCGCTATGATAAATCCCACAGTAACCATCAACAACATATGCAGTATCACCATATTTAATCTTTTCACCACAGCAATCACATTTAATAAATAATTTTGTTTTGTCAATACTCATATTTTCCCTCCAATTTTTATTTAGTGATTCTTTCTATTATTCCTGCCTCAATTAAATCAAATATTAGTTCTATAAATTCATCATCAACACGACAATAATCATATTGATTTTCATGTGCTTTATTAATATCTAAACCCAACCAAGGAGTATCTGAGTCAATTTCCATAAAATAGTTTTCTCCTCTTTTAACATAAATATCTTCATGTTTTTCATGACGAGTAAAACCAAACTTTTCTAACTCCTTCAAGTCTAAATTATCTCGTACTTTAAGCATTTTATTTATTTCAACTCTTTTCCTTTTAATTTATTATTTTCTCGGATATAATGTTGATTTATACATTCAACTATTATCTCTTTTAATTTAATAAATAATTCGCCATCATTAACAGTAATTGTAATATCATTTAGTTTCTTTAGTTCAGGATATTTTTTAAATAGTTTTTCCTTCTTAACTTCTAGTGTTATTCCAACTTTTTCAATTTCATCAGGTAGTTTATCAGGACCAACTGCGCCATAATCTACAGATGCTGAACGATAATATACATAATAAAACTCTTCATCATTATATGCAATTTCTTTATATGTCTTTTCACCAAGACCAGCTTCTTTAGTTTTTGAAGAATCAAATATAAGATTAAGAATTATATTTTTATAATGTTTATCATAATTCACTTGTATATTTTCTAAGTAACCATTTATTGCATCAAGAAGTAATTTAGCAGTTTTAGTGTTTTCTTCTATTCTACATTTCTTCTTATTTGTTTCATTATTTTTTAATTTTTCATTGACTAGCTGTCTTATTTCAGTATCTTTACTCATTTAATTTCAATCCTCCTTCAGAGAATGTTGCTGCATACTTTAATCCTGTGTCAGTGTCTACTGCACCATATAATATACAAGTTGTATTTTGTTTATCATGTTCATAAACATATACAGCATCTTCATATACATGATATATAGAAAAAGTATTGCTCTCTACATATTTAATAATGAAACAATCGCATAATTCTTTTATATCATTGCTTTGTTTATATTTTTTATAATCACTGCAATTAGTTAATCTTCCGTTCATTCTTATAATTGGACTTGGAATTATGCAATCATCATCAAAATCGACTATTTCGTATATTCCACTTTTTGTTTTTATATATTTATCCATATATTTCACCTCATTCGCAATAATATTTTTTTAATAAATCAAACTCTTCTTGAGTAAGTTGTAATCTATAACCTTTACATTTACTATAATGTTCAACCTCCCAAGCATTTCGATTGTAATCTTCTAGTGTTTTACTTTCTTTAATAGCAAGAATATCAACATTCTTTTCACTAATAATTTTAAACACTTCTTTTAATTCAGCATTTTCTCTTTCAATCGTTTGTTCTTTGATAAGTGCTTGTTTGATTTCTCTATATGCTTGTGTTTCTTTGTATTGAACAACATCATCATAGATTCCATGTTCTACCCATTGTTCGCCTGTATGTTCTAACCACTTTAACGCTTCACCAGAGTTTGTATTATCTAATGTATTTAAATTTTGTAAAATTAAATTTATTACTTCTTGACTACAATTATTTTTTATAATATCTACAATTATATAAGGTAACTCCTTAATATCTGCATTTTCTTTTAATCTTTTTATAGTATTATCTAATTCACTCATTTTCTGCTACCATTCCTTTTTGTTTTTTTTTCTTTTATTTTCTTAACTATTTCAACAACTTCATCTTTTGTTTTATTTGTTACTATAACACTATATTCATATTCTTCAAAGGTAATACCCCAAGTATTAGGTTGGAATTTTGGTTTATCTTTATTTTTCATAAATCATTCCCTACCCATTAAATTTCAGAGTCATCACATTCATCTGTATACTTACAATAAATGCAATTTCCACATTCTTCTTCTACTTGTTCTATTAATCCTGCCTGAATTAAATCAGATAATATATCAGTTTGTAGTCTATGAGTATTAGAACTATAAATATCAGTAACAATTCTTCTATTATCTTCATATACAAATACTCTATCTATAATATGGTCATTAGCTTCTTTCTTATGAGGTTTAGATTTTATATACATTTCAACACCAAAGATTGAATCATGTTTGAATCCAAACTTTTCTAATTCTTTTAGGTCTACGTCATCTTTAATTTTTAACATAGTCTATTCACCTTTTTCTTTCTTAACTGTGATTGTATAGCACCAATCACCTTTCCAATTTACGATATTTAAACCTACTCCATTATCAATAGAGGCCTTAATTTGTTCATTAAAGTTTTCTCTATCAATCATTCTTTTAAGTTGTTCTTTATCTTTACAAATATCTTTATTTATTTTAATAACTATTTTCATTTTATTCACCACACAAAACATTAAATTATTGTTTTTTTAAAAGATTCAACTCTCTATCTATTTTATGTTTAACATCTTTAATTAAATCATCATGTGATGAAATATAATCACTTAGAGCATCATCTAAAATTCCATTGTTGAAATCTTCTCTAGGAGAAATAGGTGTAGATAGTTTATTTCTATATTCATTTTTTAATTCTTTTGCTCTCTTAAGTTCTAATTCTAAGTTTTCTAAATATGAAAATAATAAATAAATATTACTTTTTGTATCACAAACTTTAACTATATTGCTATAGTCGATTAGATAACCTGATTTAATTAGAACTGAATCTTGTGTAATATATTTACATTTATGTTCATTGTATCTTGCTTGAACCACTCTGTTTATTGCATAAGTATATTCCTCATCAGGATATACACGATATCTAAAAATTATTACATTATCCTTTTCAATGTTTTCTAATGTTTCTTCTGGTAACATATTATCCCTCCTTATTAAATGTTTCCAAATCTATATATTCTGTTCTTTCATAATGATACCAACCATATTCTGGCCCACATTTTTCGCATGCTTGGTCATTTTTACAGCAGTTATCACATCTACAGCAATCTGGTTCTTCCGTATCGGCGTCAAAAATTATTTTATAAGTATCCATAATTTTTCACCATTATTTTTTAAATTATATCAATTCTATGAATACCATCACCACGAATAATATGATAGTTACCATATAATTCTTTGCAAGAAATATATATCTCATCATAAATTTCATATAAATTTGATAGTTCTATTGTTCCTGGCTTATTGATATTTCTTGCAATTTCTTTCATAGTTTTTTCATATAATTTTTCAGTTTGTTCATCTTTAAAAATAAACTTAGTCATATGTTACTTCACTCTTATCCTTTCTAGTTTTCTTTGAATCTAAACACCAATCTAAAAAGATTTTGTAGCATTTATCTTCATTTCTACATCTAGCACAAGTGTCTGCATCATATTGTAATGCAACATCAAATTTTGTTTGTGGTTGGCATATATCAGCTTGATTTTTCATATTCATCACTCTTATCCTTTCAACCAAATATAACAAACTAAAAATGTTAATATAACCTGTATAAAATGAATACATTGGTCTATAATCAGATTAATTTTTAGTCTATTAGCTTTTAAATCATCCACTATAAAATGGATAATACAATTGATAGGTATTATCTGCCAAACGAAATTCCCTGTAAAAAACGTAGGTATCATAATTGATATAGCCCACATTAAACTATGACAAAATAATGCCATTAAATAATCATATTTATATAAAGGTTGTGGCGCATTTTCTTGCCAGAATTTCTTTTGTTTCATTTTAGCTAGAACGCCTTGTAAAACATAATCATCTACAAGATGGCACCACAACATCATAAACAAATATTGAATCATAATTATTCGCTCCTAACTAATTTGCCAGGCTTCATTATATATAACACAACATTTAAATTCTTCTAAGATTTGACCGGAAATATTTTTAACTTCCTCTTCTTTAGTCAATAAAACTTTATAAATCTTTTTAGTCTCTTTTGCTGTAAATTTGCCATAAGGGTCGTTTGCCCACTTTTTTAATACAAATGGAAAATTATGAGGGTATTTATATTTTAATGGCTCTTCCATAAAATATTCTACCATTGTGCATTTTTCTTTTGGTTTTCTATACATATTTAATTTTCCACCAAATAATTCAACAATTCCTTTTACCTCATCATTAAAACGTGGGTAGCTGGCACTGCCTGCAAATTGATAATCCATTCCCTTTATTATTCAC
>Ga0247610_10002736_pt1 | contig 20005 bp, 18 predicted proteins | sample 174DNAGHGhighgp2_FD_193483 | JGI IMG/M metagenome (GOLD analysis project Ga0247610, IMG submission 193483) | Sheep rumen microbial communities from Palmerston North, Manawatu-Wanganui, New Zealand - 1742 DNA GHGhigh gp2 | ecosystem: Host-associated > Mammals > Digestive system > Stomach > Rumen...
TACACTTGTTTTGAGTGCAAATATAACCATAATATTTCAAATATCGTGCAAGTAATCTAACTAAAATACAGATATTTATAAATATTTAACCATATCTCCATGGTTAAATACGGGATTTAGGGTTATATAATAGTGTTGAGCCATATAGTCGTCAAACTGTTCGAGAAAAGCGCCGCGAACCCTTGCACACTTCTCATTTATAGAATTGAGCAGCGGGTTTGTCACATCCTCAATGCTTTGCAAAGCCCTGTCCGTCATTCCCGCCGGTCTCAGTTTTGAATAGATTTGTGTAAGCTCCTCACGGTAGTTTGGCAAATCCTTAAACATGATGCCATCGGAGTGGTTCAGAAACAGCAGATACACCGCCTTCACCAGCGGTTCCATCCTGATTTCCATGTTGTTATAGTCAGGCAACAGCAACCTGTAATCCTTCGTCACAATCAGCCTGCTCAGCCTATTGTCAGGATGTATCAGCTGCTCCAGTATATATTCCGCTATCCCCCTCTGTCTCAGTTTCCCTATTCTTTCCCTTACCTCCTCCATCAGTTCCTCCGTGTCATCATCCTCCTTATGCACTTCCTGAGCCTTCCCTTCAAGGAGTTTCCCTTTGCCCAGTTCCTCTGCCGTTATCTGCTTCCCTATTCTGTGTAACTGGTCAGCCAGTGGTTCACCAGACTTCGATGTCAGCGGATAGAAGCGGTTAGTAGCCTTGTCCTTGCCGTCATCACCCCTGTGAATATTCTCCGTTCTGATGAAACCCTGCTTGATTTTGCTCTTATCCTCAGGATTATCCAGATACTGCAGCAAGAAATCGTTCCCTATAGTAGCCTCTTTCAGTTCAGTGTCACCCATGTAGGGAGCGCGATACTGCAACACCCTTTTATCCTTCAGACGCTTTATCAGCAGCGGCAGATAGATAATCTGGAATCCTATCATCTTCCCCCAGCCCTCCAGCATCTCCGGATGCGCTTCCAACATCTCCGTCAGCGCCTTATCTTCCTCACTGGCCACATACACCAGCTCCTTCGGTGCCAGCCTTCCTTCAAGCGAGAACTCCACCACATTACTCTCCAACGTTGGATTATCGGCAGGCGGCAAAGGCAGATCCCCCTTGAACCCCTTCGCTTCAAGTCGTTTCTCCAACACAAACAGTCCGATAAGCAGTATGGCCACCAAGACATCTACCACATTCCACGTAGCCCGTCCCAATGCAATCTTATAGATAGGCTGAAACAGCAGTGCCAGTACGCCAAATACCGTCGCCGCAATCGTCTTATGGCGACTATAGTACTGATATGCCATTAGTCCGAACGCCACCATCGCTACAAACCGCACCAACTGAAAATACCCATACGGCATTGGGGCGAGGCAAATCAGCATCAACGCTGCTAGAATGAGATAGACTTGTTTCATTATTAAGTTTCAAATTTAGCAAATCACGGCTTACATTTTTTACATGGCTCATAGCCTACATCAATTACGTCTGATAGTGTTGCCTGCTTAACCTCATCCGACTGCCTGAGAACGTAGCAGCCACTTCTATGATATTTCCTCCCCTTTGTCGTTATGAACACATCGCCATATGCATCAGCCTCTACTCTGTCAAACATAGAACCTTTGCCCCTATGCGACGTTGAATCAAAGAAAGACGTAATAACATTGTTGTTGTCAGACAAGGCGTTGATTCCCATGACTGAGCATGCACCCACGAATGCCCCTACAATTCCACTCGAGATATGATTCTTATCCAACTTCATAACGACATTACCTCCAATCATTAATATTTGAATAAGCCTCTACATCTGCCTCAATATCATCTGGAAGTTCTGAAAAGAAGTCAATACCAGTTGTATTTTCTACTTCATCAACAGACAAAACATAATCTTGCATATTGTGCTGTGTCCCATTGTTTGGAAAAATGAAGCCCAATGCCTTCGGATTTCCAGAAGTACAAAGAATAACCTTGAAAAAAGCATCTGGTATAGGTATTCTGTTTATACCAAAACAGTGTCTTTCATCATTCTCAAATATGGGACCTGCAACGATATAAATTTCTCCATAACGTTTTGCCCATGTTCTACACTTATTCTCAAGCTTATCCCAATCGCCTCCATTTAAGTCATGATCTTGTGGGCACATGTTTGTTAACAGAAAAGACTGATTCATGGCTCCCTTATCCCATTTACAGTCGGCAGCAGGACACATGTGTCCATGATCTATGCCCGTTGGATGTTCCTTCCAGTCAATATGCTCCTGACGGGGAGTCGGAACGTCCATATCAATAAAATAGTCGCCATGTATAATTTCGTCAGAGAAAGCCCCAATCCCAATAGCCTTTCCACTTTCATCGTAATATGGTACCCCTTTTCTTGGAAATGGTCCATCAGTATGATTACGCGTTAATCTCCATGCTACCCAATTAGGTTGACGGGTTTCTGTGTTATATGACAGCTTATATGCTATACGACATAGCAATATTTCTTCTTTTGACGGGGCTTTTTTAGGTGCAAATTGATTTTCAGAGACAGTAACCGCTTTTTCGTGACTCGACTCAGTACTCACTATTTGATTGCTTGGCACAATTGTCTCATTTTTGGCATATTTTCCTTTATTCCTCGTATGAGCTCTTCTACATGAAACCGTCAATAGAATAACACATAGAATACAAATGAATAATGTGCAATGCTGTCTCATGCTATTTTAGATACGGCTTTATGACATCTATACTCCATGCATAATTAAGGTTTGCTTGAGACCCATCATAGAAAGAACCTGATGTAATACCAACGGCTTCGCCATATTCGTTGATTAAAGCCCCACCACTACTGCCATGATCTATGAGCGCATTAATTTGCATCAGATTTTTTGCCCGCCATTGTGAAACTTCACCAGAAGAGAATGTGTTTTCTAATCCTCTTGGGCTACCTATTGCGAATACCTTTTCTCCAATTTGAGGTTTCGAAGATGCTATGGGGAGATAGTTGGTGTTATCACAATCTACACGAAACAGAATATAATCTTCCTCTTCGTCTTTTGCGATAATTTCAGTTACGTTATGGACAACATCGCTTCCAAGCAGTTTGATTTTCTCCATACCGATTCCCGTACCCTTGAAGACATGATAGTTACTTACTGCCAAGCCTTCATTGTCAATGAAGAATCCAGATCCTTGATAACCATTCATGCCATCGCTGGTAAACACCATAAACACCGAGGTAGAATATTTATCAAACACTTCGCGTCCATCAAGTTTTTTGCTAGACCTTTTGTTGATTATCCCATGTTTCATTGAAGGCCTAACCGTTTCTGCCTCTTCTTTATGCTGAGCATATTCTGTCTGTCGCTCATGTCGAGTACGAGAGGTTGAGGCTTTTCTGCAACTTGAAATACAAAGTAAGCAAAGAAGCGATGAACAAGATATGATAAAATGCTGTAATCTCATAAAACTATTTACCCGTTGGTCTATCAATTTTGGGAATTATTTGAATAACAAACCGTTTGTTATTGTCTTCGATAACTTTGTCTCGGTTAATGCCGTTAAATCCACTTCCGGCTATAATTATTTCTGTATTACTTTTACGGAAATTCAAATGTTGCCATCGTTTATAGAGAGCCAATGCCCTGCGATAACTCAACAGATACATGTCGTAGTTATCTTTGTTATATGTACCTGCCCGAAGCTCTTTATAGGGAATTGCTGCGGTTCCTTCTATGACGAGTTGGTATTTGAAGTTATTATTTGCTTTATTTAGGGAGTCAATAATGTTTTTTATATCAGCCCCGACCTCATCAACCTTATTGATAAATTCCTGCTTTATTTCTGCCTCGTTGGGTTGGAAGATCTCGATCCCAACAAAGTCCTTTGCGTAAAACATTCTCTTTTCTTCATCGTAGTCAAGGGATGTTGAACTTGCCAAGGTCTGGAATTGTTCTTGTAGCTTTAATACCTGATTTTGCTGCTCTATTGTTATCTCTGCCCTGTTTAGTGCTTCTTTTAACTGCTTGTTGACAGTTCCCATCGCAACCACAACGACAACAAAAAGAACTAACATGGCAAAGAATAAGCTAGTCATAAGATCTGAATAGCTTGTCCAAAAGAGAGATTTCTTATTTCCACTGTCTGCCATATTATATTTAAGATCCCAATAATTGTAGTAATAAAAGACCCAACAAAGCGAGGAAAGAGCCAAATGCGCAAATAGGAATGAACAAGGTCTTACACTTTGTCAAAAGTGACTTTTTCTTTGTTTGCTCTTCATTATCTGAAGATACTTGAATACCAGCCATCCTTGATATTTGTCCTTGGTGAGAATTCTCCAATTTTATAATATTCTGATTCAACCTCTCTACAGCTCGCGAGATGTCCGTAAGAGCCAGTAATTGATTCGGGGCATCTTGCAGCTTCTGAAGTACGATTTTTTGTTGTGCTTTCAATGCTTCCTCAAATACATTATTCTGCTTGTAAAGTATTTCCTGGATAGTAACATTTTGTAGCTCAAAAGTCTCTTTAATGCTGTTCAGGCCTTCTGCAAAAGCTTCCTTTACACCTTCAAAAGGATTGTCAATTTGACCTATCTTTTCATTTATTGCATCCTGTTGAACTCTAAGACTATCAGCAAGTGCCTGTTGCTGCTCATCTATTAACTGTTGTATTCTTTGATTTTGGGTTTGAAAGACACTTGTCAAATTTTGTAAGCTAAATGTTAAGCTATCGCCCATATTTGATAGAGCATCTTGAAGTACAGAGTCCAGACCCGACATCTGCTGTCGCATCATTCCTTGGCGATCTTTTACATACTCTACCTCATTCTTGAAATAATTGCCAAGTTCCTCGAATAACTGTGTCCGTTCCTCAATACTTCCTAACTTGGAATTTAGTTCTGTTACTTTAGTAACGTAAGTTTCAGAATCTGACAATATGGTGAACAAATTCTCCAATTCCTCCGTACACCCCTGAAGTCGGTCATACACCTCAATGTTTGCCTTTGCAATTTTGTTTATTTTTATTTTGTCAATGGCATCCAGTAATTTGACTTGACCCTCGTAATTGTCATTTACTGTTTTGAGAGTTTCCTTCAGTTCCTTAGTGTTTTGGGCAAATGAACTATTGAACTCGTTCAAGTCTTGCGTCATTCTTATGAGAGCACCAGTGATATCGTCACTCAGTTTAGACATCAAGTCTGTTTGAATCCACGTTAAGAAACGATTCTTGTTCTTTGTCATGGACGTCTTTGCCTCATTAAAATGAGCTGTTGACTGTTTAGTAAAGAATACGCCACAAAGACTTGCTGCCATTGCAATACCAACATCGGTAAGAAGGATTCTTATACCTTCTGGATTCATATTGGCACCTGCAAGCAGATTTGCAAGGTCTTTCCATGCAAATACAACGACACCAAAAGCAATTCCGAAAATAGTTGCGATAAGACCCAAATAGAGGGGCGTAGAAAGCATCGTATCTACCTCGTCTTCAAGTGACTGAGAATTTCTATCAACTATTTCTTTTAAGATATGGTAATCGAAAGTCTTGTTCTTATTCTTAGCCAAATAAGAATTGATATCCTCAAGTGTCTCCTTAAACTCACCAGAAGCATCCTCATTGTAAATCGTAGTGGTATCGTTGGCCTTAACAACGACGCTATTGTTTTGCTGCGGGAATAGTTGCTTTATCCGGCCAATACGTTTTTCATTTGCTCTATATGATGCAAATTGCCATGCTATGACACCAACAACGATAACGGCAACAATAAAATATTGAATTATCATTTTGTTTAATCTCTAGATAGTCTTATTTTCGCTTTTGTTTCGATTTTTAAGTCTCCTCCAGTCATTACTGCAGTTCCCCAATCATCGGGACGAATGATGCTGGCATTTTCAGAATCTTCGATAATGTCACAAAAAGGGAATAACATTACTTCCCTGTTTGTGCATGCTTCTCTGACTGGTCCTTTTTCAAAATTGAATTGGAAACGATAATTCTTATCTCCCATGTTTTGAGCCATATACTCCGCGTCTGTCGAGTTGGTCTCTACAAGCATCTTACCTTCAACCCTATAATATGTAGTTTCTGAACTAGTTCTCATATTGATGGAAGGATTATAAATCTCCAATTGCTTCTGCAACTCAGCAATGCGATCATTTAAACTCCTCACAGCATCTTCATGCTCGGCATTTCTGTTCTTAATTATTTCATTGAATTGTGCTTTCTGTTTTTGTAATCGTTGCTCAAATTCAGATGAGACCTTGATCGTTTTCTCATCAGCTTCTTCAGCCAATTTCATAGCCTCTTCAGCTTCCTTAATCTTTGCCTCATTCTCCTTTATTAACACATCCTTCTCTTGTTGAAGTTTCTCAATAGTTTTGGCATCTCTTTCAGTTTGTTTCCTATATCTTTCAATATCATCCTGTAAGTCTTTGTTGCTTTTTTCTAGTTCTTTGATCTTGCTGGAATATTCTTGAATGTCAGAAGTTTGTCTGCCTGATAACACCTGTGTTTGCCTATTTCCATATGGATTCTGGCTAGCTTCCATTGCGCTTATGCACTTGGAAACATCTGCCCTTTCACGAGGACTATCTAATTGAAAAGTAACTTGTATTGCCATTTTTTATTTGAATTTAATTGTGGTTCTTGTATTCAAAGAATAATCTTCATTTAATGTGCCTACTTTGCAGGTCTCTATATCAGATGCCTTATCTGCAGGAACAGAGTCTGAATCTTTATCACAGAATGGTTCAATAATAACGCTTCTGTTATTTATAGCTTTTGCTATTTTGTCACTATAAAACTCAAAATATAGTTTTCCGTTTACCCTCCACGCCCTATAATACGAAGCTTGAACGATTGAGGCCTTAGTCAAATTTCCGTCTACAACTGTTAGATATTCATACTCTGCATTTTGTGGTATTTCTGGTTCTTCAGACTTAACCTGTCGCTCAGATTCGTAAGAGTGATTAAATTCCCGTTTTTTGCTTGGTTTATTCTTGGACTGATAATAAGGTGGCTTTTGACTTGTTATCGCACTGGTTTCATACGAAACATTATCCTTGCCATCTTGTTGTCCCTCTTTCTTAATGTATTTTTCGCATACTTCTAATCTTTTATCTAATACCCTTATTCGTCTCAAAAGTTCATCAATCTCAGAATAGTTTAATTTCTTAACTTTTACTGCATCCTTCTGCCTGCCGTTAAACATTTTGCAGATTAGAATAGAAGTGATGGAAGATACTATCACAACAAGCGCCAATACTATAGATATTTTAATATAGGTATCCATGATTAATTATTCTTATCACATATTTGTTGACTTAAGTCGTTCATAACACCAATAACAGGATAAAAGAATAGAGGCTCTTCAATAATATCATCATTGCTCACATCGTGAGCTTCTATCTTTAGGTCTATGCCACTTTGAATATAAGCAGCTAAGTCTTTGTTGAAGCAGTCTACAGCTAATTTTATAGAGTTGTTATCTATGCCAAAAACATTATTGAGAGACATCCGTTTAGGCAATCTCAGTGTTATGAAGTCCATGAATGACTTGACCTCTTTTACTATGTCCGTAAACAAATCAGGAACATCACTATATTTTTCCCCTGTACAAATTTTAGAATCAGACACACCAAGCAAAACAGTTTTTGCAACATTTACATTTATTGGTTGTTGGGCTAAAAAAAGTCCGCCTTTACATGTGGCTTCCTTGGGATTGTTAGAATTGATGATAAGATTAATCCCTTTCACATCTTCTTTGTAAACTAAACCAAAGATGTTGGCAACCAATGTTTCTAAAGACTCTTTAGAGGGGCTAAGTACAGAGACTACTTTAGACCCATTTCCACTGAAAGCGATATTAGTAGGAACATTCAAACCCTTAGCTTTCATGAGATTAGCTAAATGATAAATGATTGCAGTAAAGAAAATATAGAAAACTATCTTCTGACTAGAATCTTTCATCAGTTCTTTATTGAAATCTACTTTTTCTTCAATATTACTGCGCCTAATTTGCTCATTTTCTGCAAGTGAAAAAAGGAATGATGCTACTTCGGACGAATTACCAAAATTGTTGGCAGTTTTTTCAACTAACATTTTCTGTAAATCATCCAACCCATTTAGACTTGTTATAAAATAATCCTTAAATTGTTTAACAATTCCATTCAACGGGCCATTTTCGACACTAACTAACGTGTTTCCGAAAATGGCATCTGCAGCAAAGCGCATAGAGGTTATGCACTTTACCCCATTCGTGTCTGCGACAACTATATCTGTGGTACCACCGCCAATATCAATAGTCACTATATCTGTAACATTTGCCATAGTTTTTTGGAAGAAAGAATATGGTGCAACAGATTCTGTAATTGCGGTCGGTGAACCAGAAGGATTAAAGTATTTTTTATATGCTGTATCCCAAACACGTTCAAATAGTCCCTTTTTGTAGTCAGACATACTGATAGGATAGAACCATTTGATTTGTGTCTGACTGAGACTACCTCCTTCTTGAATAACTTTTGTTCTTATCATTAGGAGCATAGCCTCAATGTAACATCTTATTCTTTCTTCATTTATTTGATTTAGCTGGCTCCATTTCAAGTTAGGAATATATTCGTTATACTTTGTACCTATTTCCGCCTTGTTGTACATAAAAGCTGGTGTCGCATTACCAAAAGCAACATATGATCCAGTTCCTTGTTCATTTACACCTGCATTGTTCCTATCAATACAAAGAACTGTACGTAAAGGAAAATGGCACTGTGCATTATTATTGATCATTTCAGGGACAAATTCACCACGAATATGATTCCGGATAACGTCGGTAGGTTTACAAATAAGACTTATCTGAGGTTGGTCCTCGTTAAAGGCAAATGGTTGTGGCATTTGATTCGTCCCTGTTGTGTATTCAATATGTGTATTGGAAGTACCGAGGTCAATCGCAAAATTGAAACTAGCAGACCCATTCCTTCTTTTGAATTTCGGCACAAGAAGACCTGTTGCTTTTTTTTCTTTTCCTGGTTGGTCGGTTAATACACCTATTCTCGCACAATCAAATGTTTGGCCATCAAGAACATAAACCTTCGAGCGGATATCGTCTTCGATGTCAACATTACGAACTACATAGTTGGGAACAAAGAATTTTTGTTCTTCGTTATGACAAAAGCATGTACATTCTTTATTTAATGAGAAGTCGCATATTATTGCAATTCTGTAATGAGCATCTTTTGCTTCAGCAAAAAGTACAGGTGGGAAAACGCCAATAGCAAAGTCCTCTGAAGCCATTACTATTGCTCCCTTGTTGTTCTCTTTATCTGCTTTTACATCCAATGTATAGATTCGCTTGTATTCAACCTCATGCCCATTTTGAATGGGTATCCTTAAAGTAACCTCTACACCAGAGGCTACTTGCTTAATATCAATCATATTTTTGCCAGATGGCGATTTCCCTTTTAATTCCTCAACAGAAAAATAGTCAAAGAATCTTTCTGTTATTGGCAAAAGATAACCTTCTTTTTGCCCGCTATTGCTTATATAGTTCCCGTTAAAGAAATCGGATACATTGACTTCTGAAGGAAGTTTAATTATTTTATCTTCAAGGAAATCACTTACGGTTAAATATGGATGCTGTATGTTTATTCCCGGCAATTTACGTAAACCTAAGATGTTCTTATCATAATAGGGTACTGTATGATTAGTTCCAAAAACTGAACCAAAGTAATTTAGGTCTTTATATACATTGCCATTAGTAACAGGTAGTACGAGAGGTGTCTTTCCATCAATGCCTATTAGTGTTTTAATCCTAAAATCCGAATCTCCTTGTTGAGCATCATCGATAAACCTCTTAAAATGAATTGGTCGGCCATTAATTTCAACTTGATAATTGGTCGTTGTATTGACATCTATACTTAACTTGTCATAATTCTGATCTACATAAGACACGGAATCTTCCACTTGATTCGCACAAGAATCTCGTATTTCATCTATTTCATCTTTCAGTTTGTCATCTATCACGAAATAGACTGCATCAAGATATCTTGTAACTTCCGGATATAGAGCGTTAAACTGAGGCTCAGAGTACCTAAAAGCGAACAAATATTTGATATAATCTGTAGATCTAACGTCAAGTGAGGCAAACTCCTTGTCAAAAGCATAGTCTGTTCCAAAGCATAGTTCTTGTGATATGGAAGATTCGTTGTTCGCAGTTGAGAAGAACAATGTCGCTGGTGAAGTCGCACCAATTATGTGCATTTGTTTCTTTCCCTTGCCTTTATAGCGAAGGATATAGATATTCTGCATTTTCCCAAAATTATACGGGTCATCTCCTTCTGCATCCTGACAAAGGAACATAGACAGAGTCTTGCCATAGATTTGGTGCGATTTCTCATCGGAACTTAACAAACTATCAAGACACTTGTCTTTTTCCCATACAAGTATATCGACTTGATCTTTCATGGCCTCATAAGAGAAGAATATCTGCCCTACATCCAAACTGTCTGATACCATCTTATGGTAGATTGTGTCACCATGAAGCATTTCCTCAACTTCTTCAACATTCATCTCGTTGAAGGTTTCAGGCACGATTTTGCCAAAGGCTTCCTTCACAAGTTCAATTCTTGCAAAAGGTGAAGGAATTGATGTGATTTCACGCTGCGTGGTCGTTGCATCAGGTATTTTGTCAACAAACCCGTGATGGTATGTACTATTAGGTGTATTGCTCCAATCTACTATAGTAGTTTTTGAAGCACCCTTAGTCTTGTTAATTCTGAATATATAGCCCATAGTCAATTCATTTTTAAGTTGTTTGTACAAAGTTCCAGTGTAGTGATATAGAACAATTCCATAAATGTCTTAGGTGCAGAAAGATTCTGTTGTACATTGCTCAGATTCTTTCCTAAACGAACGTCCATTAGGTCATAACCTTTCTTCGACAGTATACCGTATTTGGGTTTAACACCATGAACAATTTCCAAAGCATCACCCGTAACTTCTGCGTCATCCTTGAAAGGCTTAAAGCCAATTTTATTGCTCCCCAGTTCAGAAAGCCAGCCATTATACAAGTCTTTAAAAGTCGAATAATTACTATAAAATTCACTATTAAAAAGAGTGTCGCCTAAAATGGAACTTCTATCTTTTGCCCAACGTTGTGATAACCGATGGTCTAATGAGCGATTATTCAAATAACTGTTGAGTAAAGTCATTTGGGTTAAGGGGATTCGAATCTTCCTCTTTGTCTTGTCGCCAAAGTCAGAGAAAAGAATTTCTTTGGGTTGGTCTGTCATTAACCCGAATTCATGGAAGTTTGTTGCCCTTGCCTTGGCTTCGACATTGATTTGTTTACTGTCAAAATCCAATATCGAAAGAGCTGCCAGTAACTCTATGACATGTGCATCATTTTGTTGCTCATCACCGCCATCGCAATTATCGTATGATTTACTGGAGATGTCGTCACCCAGGTAGTACATATCGTCCAATGTTTTATTACCAGTGACGTTCTTCTCATAGTAGTTCAATGCGGCCTTTGCTTTGGTAATAAACGAATCAGCCTTAATTGAACTTTTGGGGTTGTCTTTTAAGTTAAAGTATGGCAGCAAAGACACTGCTCCTATCGGAGCTTGTGCTAAGGCTTTGTTTGTGCTTGTTCGGAATGTTTTCAGCAATAAGGGAAAGCCGCTTGCACCTGTTCCACCAAATATGGAACTGATAATAAATACCTTGTCTCCTTTAACAAAATTGGTTTCAAAAGTATTGAAGTCTCCACGTTGTTTTGTCAACTGATTAAGAACAACGCTGCCTATATTCGGGTTTCCTTTGAATCCAACATCCATTTTTGAGGAAAGGTTGGCATTAGAAAACAGCATCCTGGCTAAAGCTTGATTTTCTGGTGACATGGTATTAAGGTTTAACCAGTTCTCATAGGCAATGCCTGATGTGCCAGGTATCGGGATAGTAAAGACCCCGTTCTTATTTATAGACCCAAGTTCAGTAGAGAAAAATCTGTTCTTAACGGAATCGTTAAAGCTCAGTTCGGCACGAATTGACTCATATAGGCGAAGTAGCTCTTCAGTCCTTACTCTATCACCATTGGGCGTGTCAGGATCTATGATAATAGGGACTATTTCATTGGAGGTGCCTACACCAGATGCCATTAGCATGGTAAGGGATCTTAGAACTCTGGAGCCAGATCCTCCTATTGCAAAAACATATAACTTACTCATATTGTTGTGGGATTAGAATTTACGGAAGGGAACATACTTTGCGGGACTCCACCATTTTATAAGCAACGATATAGCGACAAAGAATACAATAGTCCATAAGATGCTTGTAAAACTGAATGCAATACAATCAAGATACGACCATTCTTCTGCTGCTTCAATCTCATTATTAATAAGAGGTGTCATTGTATACCATAGACCAAAAATGAAAGTCAATGCAGCATTTATGCCAACAAAGCTGAACCACCAAAGTAATTGTCTTCTGACAGGAGCCTTCCAGTAATAGAGTGCAGCACATGTAATAATGCTAAAAAAAAGCATCGCTATACCATTGTGCAAATAACCAGGCACAGTGGCATAAAGATAATTGTCAAGTTCGACACCATAGAAGTTGTTGGTGTAGTAGTAGATGGTATTGAAGAACTCTTCCATAATTTTTATTTTAGTGTTATTTTTGTTTCAAACACCTTGTTTGATAAGTTGTGGTAAGCATCATAAACCCCGCTAATTAGATATTTCACGCCAAGAGTTGTACTGTCTTTGGGCACTCCTATGCCTGCATAGTTTGACTTTTCGACCCATTCTGGAAAGTCTCGTTGTGTGTATTCAATTGAAACAACACCAGGCGCTGGTTTGCTCGTTGAAATATGATAGACATATATGTCTTTCTCCTTTTCCTCTATTGAGGCAATTCTATAACCAGGAGTAACAGAATAATTCTCAGTGTTACATATGTCTTTCTTTTCCAAGATAATTTTCGACAAATTCAATTCTATTGTGGTTGAATAGGTAGTTGCATCACGGTTTCTATCTTTATCCCATTCCTTAACAATAATTGAGTTGTCCATAACCATCCTTGCTGGTTGACCTTTTTTAAGAACTATAGTTGGTACTATGTCTTGTGATGGCTGAAGAATAAGCATTCCGCAATTAGCAAGCCCTATAGGTGCATTGACAATTCTTTTCACTTGTCTTTCGTTTCCAAAAATCCAAAGATAGAAAGGCATAGACTTCTTAGTAGGGATACCACCAGGGAAAAACTTACCATTGAAGTCTGACATGTATTTGATAATTGCTATTGATAAATTAGTATCTTTTTTTAGATGTTGTGTAAATGATTTAGTAATATCTGATTGAGCCATAGAGAAACTTCCGCTGTTGCTAGTAAAGCTATAATCAGAAATAACAATATTGACAGTAGAATCGTTAATCCCTTCCATAGCCATTCGCAGAATATCGTCTATCTTAGAGTATGCTGCCACACATTTTTTTTGACAGGACATTAGATATTCTTTTATTCCTTCTGAGGAATTTTCTATCTGCGTATTGATATAGTTGAGAGTTATCGTGTCTCTGTCGCTTTGGCTCTCACCTATTCTGTCATAGTAAACCTTTATGATATCTTTAATCTGACTATCTCCCGAAAAATAGCCTTTCATGCTACCTGAGTTTTCTACATAGATATTTACTATTTGGGAATAATGAGGTCCTTGTTCTTCAACTACTTTCGTTTTGGTTTGTCTCCCACATGATTCACAAGAAGAAAGAAGCAAGGTCAATGCTACAATCCTTACAATTCTTGACAAGGTTGTCATTTTTGAGATCATATCATTCATTAGGTATTAACCAATGCTCTTGCGACCTCCTGCAAGATTATTAATTTTCAATTGTCGTGTTCTACAAAATATACAAAAAGCGTGAGATCCGTACTCGTTACCTATCTCACACTCCTGGCCTTCGAACTTGCCTCCCTGTTAAGATAAGCAACTTCGAAGCCCACGCCGATATGAATATAGTACCCCAAACTGATAAACACGATACAATGCTGCATCTGTTATCAAGAAAGGGGATGCGTATATGCACATCCCGGGTCATCTACCATTGCTACATCTGCTACAGGGATTCCAAGTGTTCGAAGTTTGGAGTGTAGCGATGAAGCGTTGAGTAAACGCCTTTTCTACAAATGTAGTGACTCTCTTCCCGCCCAATGCCCGCTTTGATTAGCTCTTTGATTCTAAATTGCCTTTCTCAGCATGGCGTAGGCTGTCAGTCGCGTTGTGGGCGGTAACGGAATACATCCATCAATGCCGATTGCTAATGACTACGAGAATCGATTGCAAAGATAACAAATATTTTTGGAATTGTAACCCCTTTTATACAAAAATAACATTTTCACAAGCCTTGTGAATCTATTTCTTCCACATTCGGCATCATGAAAACGCCAAAAACTAGTGAAATGAAGCTATTAAGTAATCGTTAAACCCAAATCGGTCTTTAGAATCACACGGCTACAGAATGTCAGTAAAACATGCCAATTTATGTCATTGTGTTATTGCCCCACGACTTTTCTAACCCTTAAAAAACACCCCCAAAAAAGCCGTGGTCAGGTTTGCAACTTTTTGATTCAATTGTAGTTGCAGAGGTGACTTTCTAATGGCGACCATTAGAAACCGTGTTAGCATATACTCCAATTTGCTTTCAAATTGTTCTAATGACCGATTTGGGATAAAGCGTTACGAAGTGCCTGAGAAGTGGAAACCTGCGAATATCGTGAGGTAAAGAGATTCAGGAGGCCGACGCTGGCGATTCAGGGGCGGCCTCCCGAAGTTTTGGTTATCAGAAGGAATCAGCATCCGTCCCTATGATTCACACGAGTCAATCGTCAACGAACGCTACGACTTCTTCGACAAGGAGAAGATGAAAGCCACGATGGCGTCGGGCGTCGCCCAAGGGCAGTTTTCACACAAATTGCCACGAATTACCCACAAATTCTTCATAAATTGTTTCGATTCGAACAGAATATGAAATTATTTTTGTACCTTTGTCCCCGTGGAACCGTAAAAATGTTAGGATTATGACAGCAACAGTACAGTTGAGCACCGCCCTCGACCGCGAGATATGGAAGATGAGGGACAACGCCGAGGCCATGCAGAAGATGCTGGAGGCCGCAAGGCTGATTCGCCTGATGTATGTGAATCCCACGGCACTGGCCGACTTTGAGGCCGAGCAGGAGAAGAAGGCTGAGGCCGAGGCCGAGCGGCAGTTCCGCAGTCTGCGCGGCTGCTGGGCCGACGACCCGGAGGATGCCGAGCGTATGGAGACCGCTATCCGCGAGGCCAGGGAGCAGGATGTGGTTCGTGAAATAACGCTTGACGATTGAAGCTTATGGAGAAGTACATGCTTGATACAAACTCTTGGATAGAGTACTTCAAGAATCGCAACGGCGTGGCCGACCATGTGGACGCGCTACCCCGCACACAACTCTGCGCCTCGGAGATTACGGTGGCCGAACTGATTTACGGTGCCTACAACAGCAATAACTTCGAGAAGCACTACCGCGAGGCGATGTGGCTGAAGAACAACATCGAAATCTATCCCATCTCCGACGCTCTCGACGACTACGGCGACATCCGCTTTGCCACGAAGCGCAAGGGCAATCCCATCGGCCAGTTCGACCTGCTCATCGGAGCCACCGCCCGCCACTACGGCCTCACCGTGGTTACCGATAACCTGAAGGACTTCTCACCCATGCCCGGCGTGAAGATAGAGAACTGGGTGGAACGCCCAAGCAATGAATAAAACGCCCAATAATGCCAGTGAACGGGGCGTGAGGAAAATCAAGATAAAACATCTCCACGAACACATCGACATCGCTGTCCTCGTGGTCTTCTCCCCGGGCTATGGAGCCAAAAATACGAAGCGACTTAATGCCATAGTCATTGCGTAGTGTGCTACTACAGCCTTGAAGAATGTCTATGTAATCTGTCTTGCTCATAAACGTCTATCATTTCTTGTTGCAAATTTAGTTTCTTTTTTCGAAAAAAACAAATTTTTGAGTAAGAAATTGTATGAATTAGCCAAATAAGGCCCGCATCCCTGCGAGCCTTGTTTGATAACTAACCAATTACTAAAACCAAAAAACTTATGAAAAAACTACTAACTTGTTCGTATGAAAAATGTTTTCTGGTGCAAAGGTAATACGATTTCATGCCCCAATCCAAATAATTGGGCTGAATAGTGGCTACCTTGTTCGGACAATGACGGGAATGTCGGACAGACAGGCGAAATGGTGGTGAAATGTGTCCGAAAGCAGTGTGGACCATACTTTTGCGCATGCGTATATAGGAAAAAAGTATTTAAAGGGTGACAGGGTGACAAAACGCCGATGTACAGGGCGTTTGCACCCTTTTCGGAGGGTGTCAGGGGTGACAGAAGGGTGACAGGCTGTAATACCATAGAAAGACAGCCTCACGGGATTGTCGTTCCTCATGTTGCAGTTCCAAAGGGCGCTATTTCCCGTGAATTCTCGAGAGAATTCATCCGCCAAGTGCCGCCTCTCACATCTGTGACGGCTTCTAACGCTCAAATTCTCTCGAGAATTCAGCAGCGTGGAGGCTCGTGTCATGGCGTTGCCGTCCTTCCGTTCGCATGATCCCACTCCTTGTTTTTGATTACCGCCACCACCTATGACCCCCTCTCGCTCGACCTCCGGTCGCTTCGCTCGCGGAGAACTCCCCCTATAGAGGGGAGGACAGATAGTACCGAAGGGCTTGCTTTGTAATCATCCCCCTCCTACAGGAGGGGTCAGGGGAGGTCACTGTCACCCTTCTGTCACCCCTGACACCCTCTAAAAAGGGTGCAAACCCTTTGTGGCTGGGCGTTCTGTCACCCTGTCACCCTTTTTCACGAAAAATCCTATACAGCGTTTCTGATTCTCCGAGTGCCAGATACTCATTGACGCGGATGAGTCACCAGAGTACCTTGCCGATGTTAACACTCATAAGCTCTGCTGCCGTGTGTCATGGCAGCAGAGTTCCACGGAAAAATCCGGGTGCGCCTTGATGGCATTGTCGAGGGGATCGGTCAGGCGGCTGACACCCTCGTCAATCTTCTGGATGTCCATATAACGGGCGGTGGCCATGTAGTAGTTGCGCAGTTCCTGACGGTAGTCGGCCATCTGCTTGAACTCGAGCTCTACGCGTTTCTCGCCGCTGGCACGTCCCATGGCCGTGCCGGTGCCACCGCCCATGCTGGCGGTGCGAACACCATTTTCGTGCCGTCGCTCAGCAGTTGTCTGATGTCGTCGATGTTCTTCTCGGCCTCGGAGCGTCCCACTGCGGGGTCGCCACCAGCTCCGAGGCCCTCGCCCAGCATGATCTTGCGGGGCACTGGCGACGGTGCCAGCGACTTGCTATCTGTGTTGCAGACGGCCAGCGTCACCCCCTGTATGTCCTCGTTGTACATGTTGCGCACCGCATTACAGCCGCCACCGCCAACGCCTATCACCTTAATGATACCTTTCGACCTGTCTTCTATCTGGCCAAAGTCCAGCAATGCTTCGTTGTTTATCATGTGTTGCTCTAACTTAATTTTTGTGCAAAGACAGCAAAGATTTGTGTAACCTGCAAATCTTCGCAAGGCTTGCGGTGAATTTGATAATTTTCACGGCAATATTCTTGCTAATATGCAAAATTCTGCTTACTTTTGCAAATAAAAAGGGAGAGAGACATGAGTGATAGCGAAAAAGTACGGACTGACAGCGCGAAGGCGTGGCTGCTGGCAGCGCGTCCGAAGACGCTGACGGGGGCTGCCGTGCCCGTCATGATTGGCGTGGCGCTGGCATGGCGTGATGCGCAGGACTATGTGGCAGGAACCTTCAAGTGGACGGCCGCCGTCCTGTGTCTGCTTTTTGCCTTCCTGATGCAGATAGACGCCAACTTCATCAACGATTTCTTTGACTTTGCCAACGGCAACGACGACGTGGAGACGCGTCTTGGGCCCCGCAGGGCCTGTGCCCAGGGGTGGGTAAAGCTCGACTCCATGAAGCGTGCCATAGCCCTGACCACCTGTCTGGCCTGCGTCGTGGGGCTGCCCCTGGTTTTTTATGGCGGTCTGGAGATGATACTTATCGGCGCGCTGTGCGTGGTGTTCTGCTTCCTCTACACCACCCACTTCTCATACATGGGACTTGGCGACGTGCTGGTGATAGTGTTTTTCGGCCTTGTGCCCGTGTGCATTACCTATTACGTTCAGCTGCACACGTGTACGTGGCAGGTGCTGCTGGCCTCGCTGGCCTGCGGACTGGTGATTGACGGTCTGCTGCTGGTGAACAATTTTCGCGACCGCGACAACGACCGGGCGGCGGGCAAGATGACGCTGGTGGTGCGCATCGGCGATGCTGCCAGTCTGGCGCTATACCTGGGTGTGGGCATCGTTGCCTGCCTGACGGGGCTCGTGTTCTGGCTGAACGGTCATGTGCTGGCCTTTGTCCTGCCGCTCATCTATCTGGTGCTGCACGTGTTTACCTACCTGAAGATGAAGCGCCTGAACAAAGGAAAGGCGCTGAATCTCTGTTTGGGAGAGACAGCGCGCAATATCTTCGTCTACGGTCTGGCGGTGACCGCCGGCCTGCTGCTTTAGTTGAAGAAGTTCCACGACACGCCCATGCGCAGCACAGAGCCGTCGGTGGGGTAGTGGGGGGCGAGGAAGGCCATGCGGTTGAACGAGCCGTTGGCGGCATTGGTCATCATGACGAAGAAGCGGGCGCGCTTCAGGTGCATGTTGGCATAGACGTCGATGAAGGGGTAGTTGCCCAGCTTGATGCGGCTGTCGTCGTTCTGCTGGATGGCAAACTGGTTCAGCTGCGGACAGAAGTCGGGGGCCTCGTACTCGGTGAAGTAGGTGGCGTCGGCACCCAGCTCGACGCTCAGCACCTTGGCAATCTTGAATCCTAAGTAGAGGTTTGTAAAGACGTTCAGCGTGGGGACGGGCAGCACCGAGGGGCTGCTGCTGTTCTGGTAGGTCACCACGTTCTCCCAGTGGAGGGGTCCCAGCTTGAAGTTCTGCATGAGCTGTGCGGTGAGCACGTTGATGTTGCTGCCCTGCTGGTAGATGCCGGCAGTCATTGACTTGCGGGCTGTGGTGGAGTAGACATAGCTCATGCCCAGGTAGGTGTAGTTCTGTATCTCCTCGACGGCCACGCGCAGGCTGGTCTTCGTCTTGCGGTAGCTGAAGACGCCCTCTATGCGGGTGTGCGTCTCCTTGCTCAGGTCGTCGTTGTCCCACCACAGGTGCTTGGAGTGGTAGTGGCGCTGGTAGTAGGTGGGGTGAAGGCGGTAGAAGTGGGCATGGGCAGCCAGCGTGAGGGTGTCGCCGAAGAGGGGGAAGTTCAGGTCGGTATTGAAGCTGGCCTTCAGCTGTCCGGCATCCTCGCCCACCATCCACAGTTCGCCCAGGGCGTTGTAGTGGAAGGTCTTCCCCTGGCTCTTGATAAGCTGTCCGCCGATGCTGATGTTGCTCTCGCTCACCCGCTGCATGACGGGGAGCGCGTCTTGCAGCTCATACATGCTGAACGATCGCAGCTCGTGGGTAGCAAAGAGCTTCAGTCCCGACTTTGCCCATTTGTTGAACCCTTCGAGCAGGGCCAGCGCCACGGTGTTCTTAATCCTGAAGTGGCGGGTCTTGTCGTCGAGGGAGTCGCGGGTGCCGGTATTCTCTTTATAGAAATAGGTGTTGGCGTAGTAGTCGGTGGGCGAGCCGTAGGCCAGGTAGGTGCGGTCGTAGCTGTCCATCTCGGCGGTATGGATGAAGCTGGTGACGGGGACGAAGACACGCTTCATCGTGGAGTCGTTCTCCAGGCTGTCCTTCCGGCTGAGGGCCAGCAGGCTGTCCATCTTCTCGGGTGTGTCCACCTGGATGCGGGTGGTGTCGGGGGCGTCGGGCTTCTGGCGTGGCGGCTCCTTGCCGGCGACGGCGGCGTCCTTGGGGCGTCCCTTGAAGGTCTCCTCAGGTTTTTGCCCTCCTTCAG
>Ga0247610_10002737_pt1 | contig 20003 bp, 14 predicted proteins | sample 174DNAGHGhighgp2_FD_193483 | JGI IMG/M metagenome (GOLD analysis project Ga0247610, IMG submission 193483) | Sheep rumen microbial communities from Palmerston North, Manawatu-Wanganui, New Zealand - 1742 DNA GHGhigh gp2 | ecosystem: Host-associated > Mammals > Digestive system > Stomach > Rumen...
GTCATACTTCGTGATCAGACGCAACTGATAAATCGAGTCGCAACCGAATTGATTGCCTCCCGGTATGGTGTCCAAATAAATCGTATCGTTCGTAAATTGTTTCCCGCGCCATGTGATGGTCTCGCCCGCAAAATGCTGTATCACGTCTTCGAATAGATGGGTCGGATAGGGAATATAATGCGTGATACGGACGCTGTCACAACCGTTAACGGCTGCAATCGTATCATAGAAAGTGGTATCGCGTTGTACTTTGACCCCATGTGTTATCTCACCTGTATTTGCGCAGAAATAGATAGTCGTCCGTATGGGTTGCGGAACCGGCAGAACTACCAAATGCAGATGTCGCGTACTATCGCAACCGTATCGGCGCAAAGGTACCGTATAGTCACCGCTTTTATGATAGGTGTTGTTCATCCAGCGGTAACTCTCATTCCCGCATATCGTCGCGGTGTCATAAACATGAATCGCGTTATGCTCGATCAGGTGTAACTGATAAATCGAGTCGTATTGCCCTACTTTGGTCGTCAGCGAATCGTAATAATCGCCGTAAGCGGTTAACGTCTTTCCGCGCCATCTATACGAACTGCCGCTGCAGAAATGAGCCGTGTCGTAGAAATGCCATTCCGGCATGAAGCGTAACTGTGTATGCAGGACCGTATCGCAGTCATCGACATAAGTGATCGTGTCGTAGATGTCGGTCGGCTGGTCGTAAGTCTGTCCTTTGTAGGTAATCGAACTACCGTAACGGATATCCACGGTCCGGTTGGCATAATAATACGAGAAAGCGTCCAAACGGAGTCTGTAAATCCGCATGGTGTCCACATATGTGATACCGGAATCGGTCCGATGATCCGGTGTGAAGACCGTTTGCTCGTACTCACCGGCTTCGGGGTAAAACTGGTTGCGCCATGTATAGGGCAACTCATACCGGCATATGGATACGGACTCAGCAAATTCGTAGCGCACCGTGTCTCGCGCTCCCACAGGACTTACGACGCATAGCAACGCCGTCAATAAGCCTAACCATCCTATATAGTGCTTCATATTCATTGTCTCCTTTTTTCTTATGGTTAATATCCGTAACATTGACATCCCTTATGCCAGGTAGCTGTCGCGCTGCGGCTACCACCAATCATATAGGTCAACTTAACGCCTACCAGATACGGTACCGTCCGGTGCGATGTTCCCTCTTGCGTAGCAAAATAAGGATTAATCTGCACATCGGTGATGTTATCCGGGTTGATCGTCAGCGGTTCAACAATCGGTGAAGTCTGAACTCCGTTCAATCCGTATTCGAAATACATACCTAATTTGAGGATGTGACATATAGTGGTACTCATCGTCACCAGCGACATGAAGTCAAAACCTACTTCACCAATCAACGATACCATCGGCCGCAAACCATAGGTGCGGCTGCCATTATACGGATAGGTTCGGTAATAACGGATATCGCTCATCGTACCGATGTACTCGTCATAGACAGCGTCAATGTCATACGAACCGCGTACGCTACCTTGCGACTTAACCGGGAACGCAGCTTTGATACCGGCGCCGATATAGAAGCCGTTGTTGTAATAACCCAACATGATAGGGATGTCAAAACTCATCCAACTCTGCTGATCCTGCTGGTTTACCGTGTAATGGTATTCGTTCACCTTGTTCCCAATGTCGTCCATACCACCTACAGGAGGGGTATATACATATTCCTCCAAACGGAGCGAGGAACGCAAGTTTTCAAACTGCAAACCTGCACTTACCCAGAAATTATGGCGACGGAATTCATATCCCGCGCCGGCTAAAAAACCTACATTTCCATTCGCAGACATCGCTCCCGCGTTATGACTAAGGGAAGTGTATCCTCCGCCGGCACTGATGTAACCGAAATGGTAATTGTCCTCGTCGAGACTCCAACGATTACGCGCCGAAGCCCCCATACTCACTGCTAAAAGCAGTATATATAGCATTGCCTTTTTCATGTCTATTTGATTTCTATTCCGCTGATTCCGTAGCTTTTATCGGCACGGATAAGTTCTATTTGTCCTTCATGAAGCACCTTCTTGTATCTAGCATCGCTCCCTCGTACATCCTCTATCCCCGTTGCTCCGTTGTCCCCTACCGGGTCGGGGTTCGATTCGAAATATACCTTCACCTCGTAGCAACTGAGGTTCTTGTCACAATGAATCGTTACACTCATATCATTCACTTCACGAACCACAAGCACAGGGTCACCTGCTTCCTCAAGGTCCGGATCGCTCAGATAATAGATAGTACCCGACGAACAGGTAGCACTAAACTGCTTGCGCACATTACCTTTGATCGCGATACCTTTGATCACATTCGTGGCGGTGAACGTAAGGTTTTCTCCGGCCATACATCCGAAATAAGCGGCCTCATCTTTTGTGGCGCGTACGGTAGAACCCTGAGATCCATGCACCAGGATATTCCCGTCAATAAATGCGTATTCTTTATGGAAGAACTGCGTGTCCGGAACGTGCACCACCTCCGGCTCGGAGTAATAATAACTCCAATCCAGGTCGTCCTCTGTCGGCAGCGTTTCTTCCACTATGTCAATCACCGCTTCTCCGTTCACTACCAATTGTTTAATCTGACGTTGTCCGCTACCCGTCAAGGTAAATACCACTCCGGTCGCATTGCCGGTCCAACGGTCTATCTTCCAATCGGTCTTGCTCTCCGAATCACCTCCGGAAACCAACTTCGTGACAGACGCACTCAAACCCGCGTAGGCCTTGTTTGATGCACTACTTTTGGCAAACACCATCTGAATCTGAGTCAACCCCTCACCGGAAACAGTAATCGTATTACCGGAATACAAACGCATCTCCGGCTTACCCGTCTCATAGTCCGTTTGGAACCTCGGGTCGTTCGAACCCGCTCCCTTTTTCAACATCACGGTTATGTTGTCTTTCTCCTGGTTCATATCGTTCGCCGAAGTGAACGTAAACATCGTCTCCGCCCACGCACTCAACGCGAGAAAAACACATACTATGAATGAAAAAAACTTTCTCATCTTCCCTTTTTTACAAAATCGGCGGCAAAGGTACAAAAAAAAAATGACATACACAAGAGTGTATGCCACTTTTTAATAAATTTAGTCAATAAAATTCAAAAATCACATCCGTTTTGGCCAACTGAGCATCAAACCAAGCAGGATTACATAGTAAATACCTACCATCGTGAGGCTGATAGACACCTCGGCCGTACTGCCCGTCAGACTCTCTATCCAGGCTACCGAATGATTCATCGCCCAAGCTAATCCATGCGTCACTTCACCTATCCATAAACCGACCATACTGCCTCCCAAAGCGATTGTCAGCAAACCGCAGGGTACCAACAAGGTTGCCAAAGGCAAAACGATCAGGTTCGTCAATAAAAAATACGAACTTACTTGGTGAAAATAATACATTGTAATGGGCAAGGTGCCTAATTGCGCGGCCAGGGAGACAACAAGGATGCCGACGACCCAATTATAGATTTTTCCCCAGAAGGTTTTTCTCATTTTGTCGTACATAATAATGGTCCCCATCTTGTCTGCCAGAATGACGATCGCCGCCGTTGCAGCAAAACTCAACTGAAAACTGACGCTCCATAGATCAGAGGGCTTGACGAGCAGAATCAGTACTGCCGCTGCGGCAATCGTGTTGAGCGAAAAAGACTGCCGATACACCATTCTGCCGAACTCAAACAGCGACACCATCAATACCGCTCGCACCACACTCGGCGTCATACCGGTTAACCATGCGTATCCCCACATGAAAACGATGATAATGAGACTGATAGCACGACGACCCCATCTATTTTCATATAGTGGTCGGTACCGCCCGCCCAACGTTAGTAAACCCACCAAGAGCGCATAAATAATACCTGTGTGCAGTCCGCTTACTGCCAACACATGCGCCGCACCCGATGCCTGAAAATGATGCCGTAATTCTTTGTCCAAGTCTTCTTTGTAACCCAGCGTTAGCGCACCTACCGTCGCCAACTCGTCTCCACTCAAACCTGCCGCCTCAAGACGCTGATAAAGAATCGTTTGCATCTCGTTCGGAAGCGATTTCTGCCAGGGTTTCTTCAGCGGGTAAAAACAATCACATATAAGAATTGCTGCTACCAAAGGCAACAGCAATACAACCATAGGATATGCCTGCAGACTACGTCGAGAGAACATCGAGTCATTATCGTATCCCACCATACCCTATAATATACATAGTATATTATTCCGTGATTTTCTTATCTCGTTTCACTCGAACGATTTTTTCATCTTACGGATCGCTTCTTCGGGATCTTTGGCTCCGAAGACGGCACTTCCTGCTACCAGTACATCGGCACCGGCAGCAAATAGTTCTGCCGCATTTTCCGTATTCACACCGCCGTCAATCTCAATCAGCGTCTTCAGTCCCCGCTTCTCGATTTCCGCTTTGATAAAGCGTATTTTATCCATCGTCTCGGGGATGAATTTCTGTCCGCCGAAACCCGCAAACACGCTCATTAACAGGATCATATCTACCTTATCCAAGTACGGAACAAGTCGCTTTACATCAATATCGGGATTGATCGTCAAGCAGGTCCGCACCCCTTTCGCTTTGATTAGATCCAACACGGGAATAGGGTCCTCAACGGCTTCCAGATGAAAACCTACCGACCAGGCACCGGCATCACAAAAACGCTCCACGTATTTCTCGGGATGAACGATCATCAGATGAACATCCAGCGGTTTGGTGCAGTACTGCTTAAAGGGCACCATCAGCGGAAAACCGAATGAGATATTCGGTACGAACGTACCGTCCATCACATCAATATGCAACCAATCCGCCTCAGAACGGTTAATCATCTCTAAATCCTCTGCCAGATGTCCGAAATCCGCAGACAATACACTCGGAGCAATCAATTTCATATCTTTTGAACCAATTTATAGCCTTTATAACGAACAGCTATGATCTCGTAGTTAACGGGCGTCAAATAACCGCGTAAATGATTGATATATACGCCTAAAGAGCGAGCCGTGAAGGCGTTGTCCTCCTTCCAAAGCGCACTCAGAATCTTATGCTTGTCCACTACCTCTCCTTCCTGCCGGCAAAGCATCAATAGCAGGTCGCTTTCTCGTGAAGACATATGCTGTGTGCCGAAGGTCTGATGCGTGGCATCAAAGACCGTTCCGTTCAACTCGAATACACGTTGTTTATTCTCTTCGAAAGCCCTGATTCTGCGTAAGATAGCCTCAATGCGGCAGATCAGAAGATCCATCGAGAAAGGTTTCGTTTGGTAGTCGTCGCACCCCAACTGAAACGCCCGCATCTGGTCCTCTCTGTCGGCACGCGTCGTCAACACAATAAGCGGTATATGCGGCAGCCGATGACGGATATCTTTGATCAACTCATACCCGTTCATTCCGATGCCCTGCAACTCCATCAACACCCCGTCAAAATGCTCTGACGAGAGGGTCGCTAAACCTGCCTTCCCGTCACTCACGCGTTGCGCTTTGTAACCGCGACTCTCCATATAGTCGCATAGAACGGTAGAGAGGCTGATGTCGCTGTCTATAACCAGTATTCTCGATGTCATGATACTCAAATTCGTTGCAAAGGTACATAAAAAAAATGACATATGCAAATAAAAAATGCGCAACAAAATGTATATTATATATTAATATATAATATAGTATATGTACATAAATTTTGAGCCATTTTTAGGCTTTTTTTGCGCTTACCTCATGGTGACGCATGTCAAGCCACCCAGTAACTGCACACTTATAACCCACTAATCACCCACTTGAATGTGCTTTTTAGACCGACTGACTATTAGTCGTCATGCCACTTAATACTAAAAACGGTCGCCACGGGGGTGACGACCGAAATGAGAGAAGGGGGAATGGAATCGCACTAAGATTGGCGGATGGAAACTATCATGTTATTGTAGTATCCACTGCTTAGTTTTGGTATTATAAATAATCAATTTTTGGGCTGTTCCATAATCATTCTCGACTAGAATACCCATTTTAACCCAACCATCGCTATCCTGATACATTCCGTAATAGAATGTGTGGGTAGTTGTTGAAGCAGAATATGTGGCATCTTCCATCCATTTTTTTACTGTCGGCTCATAAATTTTCGCAGTCACCTTTGTCGGTTTACCGCATCCACTGGACGTGCTATATGACCACTTAATAATTATTTTGTTAGTAGATGCATTTGCGGTATTGCTAGTGATAGATGGGGGACAAGGAGATATTGCATCCTTATCGTACGAAGCTGTTGCATATGAACTCTTATCACTTTCCTTGCCGCTAGCATTTACTGCAGTTACTTTATAATAATTTGTACCATTCAATGGATTTGAATCATTATATGAATTATAATTGCTCGTTCCAATTTTTGAATACGATCCAGAAGCTGAAGATGCTCGATAAATATTATATTTAGATGCCCCACTAACCGCAGTCCATGAGATATAGATATTCGGAACCATTGTTGAACCATTATTAGTTGCGCTCACATTCGTAGGAGCAGATAGTGTCTCTGAGGAAGTAGAGGAGAAACTACATGAACAATAATCACTAAATTCACTTGTGTTACCATTACTATCTTTAGCCTTTACCTTATAGTAATTCATGCCATTTAAAGGGCTATTGTCCGTATAGGATGTATTGCTCGTAGTAGTTTGAAGAGAATAAGAACCAGAAGCAGAAGACGCACGATAAACACTATATTGATAAGCATTTGACACAGAATTCCAAGAAACGCTAATCGAGGTTGCTCCCTTTACTGCATTCAGTCCTGTTGGAGCAGATATTGTCGGATTTGATGGATCTGGATCTGGATCGGGATCCGGATCCGGATTAGAACCACCATTGTCAAAATAACAATATGCTACATTACTTTGCTTGGTATCTTCACCAAAATAATGTATAGCCAGCACATAGTAGTAATTATCTCCGTTGAGAGGATTTTCATCCAAATATGAACTACCATCATATACGGTATAGATATCACTAAAGTCTCCTTGTTCAGATGCGGAGCGATATATCAAATAAGTATACTCATCTGATAATCCTGCCCACGATAGAGCAACTCCTTCTGATGTTTTAGTGGCAGATAAATAGAAACCATCCGCTGAATCGCCTTTTTTACAACCGATTACAACGAGGCAAATCATAAATACCACCATAGTTCCGATGGTCCATAACTTTTTGTTTTTCATAAAAATACCCTAGTATGTGTCGGGCACAACAATTAGATTTATTACCTACTCACTTTTGGCTTTTCGGCTTCCTCCATTGATATTATTATGATATCATGTACATACACAAAAAGCGTAGACCTCGTGTTGCTTACTTACACACGAGGCCTTCGCATTGCCCAAACAGTCAAATAAGCAACAGGAAACCTACGCCGATATGACGAACCGTTTGTCATAAACGACAAAACGGGGTATGGTCATACCCATAGGCATCTACTGTTCACTTTGATTTTGACTGTTTTTTCGAAAGTTGCGAAGTTTCGTGTGTCAAATACAAAACGCCAATAAACGCTATTCAATATGTCTGAAAATCCACCCTTATTGAAGAGACATAACCCTCCAGCGTAGATTTTTCGACTGCAAAATTACATAAATTTTCTTATATGTGCAAATAAATGATAAAAAAAAATCGAATTTTTTGCGTATATGCAAGTTTTTTTGTAATTTTGCACCGCAAAATTGTTTTTAACACGATGAGCAAAGTACTTTTGATATCCACAGGCGGTACAATCACCATGGTGCGGGATCCCAAATCCGGAGCACTTATTCCGGCGGATATAGAGACCTTCAAGGCCTATATGCCGGAACTCTTCGCGGGTGCTATAGAAGTTGAGATAGAGGCTTTTTCGCCGCTTCTGGACTCGTCGGACGTCAACCCTGTAGGATGGATACGCATGGCGCAAACGGTCTATGACCGTTATGAGGCTTACGACGGTTTCGTCATCCTGCATGGTACGGACACAATGTCTTATTCCGCTTCGGCGCTTTCGTTCATGCTGGAGAACCTCTCCAAACCTGTTGTCTTCACCGGTTCACAGTTACCGGTAGGTGTGCTTCGTTCCGATGCGAAGGAGAACCTGATGACGGCGATTGAGATAGCGGCCGCAAAGGATGAAGAGGGTAATGCGATTGTACCTGAAGTGACGATTTATTTTGAGGACCGTCTCTTCCGAGCCAATCGTACTACCAAGCGCAATGCAGAGCATTTCTCGGCCTTCAACAGTTATAACTATCCGGCACTGGCGAAGGCAGGGGTGCATATCACCTATCAACCTCATTTAGTGCATTATAGCGATCCGAAAGCTCCGCTTATACTCCATACGCAGTTTGACCAAAATGTGGCGGTTCTAAAACTCTTCCCGGGTATTCAGCAACCCGTTGTGCGCGCGCTCTTGCGTACGCGCGGTTTAAAAGGTGTGGTGCTCGAGACTTTTGGAGCCGGTAATGCACCTACCGATCAATGGTTGTACCGCGAACTCAAAGCAGCAGTGGACAAAGGGATCATCATCGTCAATAAGACGCAATGTAACACAGGTTCGGTCGAGATGGGTCTTTATGCCGTCTCGCTCAACCTCATGAAAGCAGGTGTCCTCTCCGGATACGATATCACAACCGAAGCCCTGCTGACAAAGATGATGCTGCTGCTGGGCGAATATCCCGAGCATGCCAAAGAATTGCTGGGCAAAGACCTCTGCGGCGAAATGACAATTGATTAACTAATGATAATATGAAAAACTTAGAACCCAAAGGTTTGTGGAGCAGCTTCTACAGCCTTACCCAGATCCCGCGTCCGAGCGGTAAACGCAAAGAGATCGCGGACTTCCTTGTTAACTACGGTAAATCGCTTGGTCTGGAGACCCTCCAGGACGAGATTGGTAATGTCCTTATTCGTAAACCAGCCTCTGCAGGCTATGAGAACCACCCGGGTGTGATCCTGCAGGGACACATGGATATGGTGCCCCAGAAGAATTCTGATAAGGTCTTTGACTTCGAGAAAGATGCGATCCAGGCCTATGTGGAGGATAACGGCGAATGGGTAACGGCAGATGGTACGACCCTCGGGGCAGATAACGGTATCGGTGTAGCAACGGCCATGGCGATCTTGGCCGATAAGAATGTCGTGCACCCGCCCCTCGAGGCTTTCTTTACTATCGATGAAGAAACCGGTATGTACGGAGCCAACGACCTCAAGTCGGGTTGGTTGAAAGGAAAGTACCTCCTCAACCTCGACTCCGAGACAGAAGGTGAATTGTATGTGGGATGCGCAGGAGGTATCGATGTAGAATCCACATTTACCTACACGCCGGTAGAAACCGAAGAAGGCGATATCGCCCTTAAGGTGACGGTGAAGGGTTGTAAGGGTGGTCACTCAGGCTGTGATATCCATCTGCAGCGCGCGAATGCCATCAAGTTGCTCTTCCGTTTCCTCAAGGACGCGGTAGCTAATTTCGAGGCACGTCTGGCGTACGTAGAAGGAGGAAACATGCGTAATGCTATCCCGCGTGAGGCATCGGCTGTCATCACCATTCCGGCAGAGAGTTACCAGGATCTCCAGGACCTCGTGGACCGTTATGAAGATCTCTGGCTCAAGGAGTACGACGGTATCGAGACCGACCTGCATTTTGGCATGGAGGAGGTCGAATGCCCGAAGATGGAGATGCCGGAAGATGTACAGGACTTCCTCATCCACGCCATCACCCTCTGCCCGCATGGTGTTTACCGTGTCATCCCCGAGATGCCGGACATCGTGGAGACATCCAATAACCTTGCTATCATCGAGACCAAGGATAATACGGTTAAGGTCATCTGCCTCACGCGCTCGAATGTGGAGAGCCGCAAAGCCGAACTGGCTTCGGTCATTCAATCGGCGTTCTCGTTGGCAGGCGCAGAAGTTAAGTTCGATGGTGCGTACCCGGGATGGCAACCGAATTTCAAGAGTAACCTGCTTAAAGTCATGAAAGAGACTTATGAGAAAGAGTTCGGCAATAGTCCGCGTATCGTAACGATCCATGCCGGTCTGGAGTGCGGTATCATCGGCGCGAAGTACGATGGTATGGAGATGATCTCCTTCGGTCCGACGATCGAGCATCCGCATAGTCCCGATGAGCGCGTAAATATCGCGACCGTGCAGAAATTCTACCGCTATGTCTTAGCGGCACTCAAAGCGTTGTAAGCGTGAAAGAATGAAGGAGCGAAAGAAAGAGGCAACCCCGCAGGGCTGCCTCTTTGCGTTAGAAATTAACGGCGAATCCTAAACCGTTATTTGAAGTCTGAATGGACCAGTAGGGTTGCACTTGTGCCCGCTTGCGACAGGTCACATTATACAGATCTACCGACTGGTACATTTTCTTTCTACCTACTACGATCAGCGGACCGCAAGCAATCTGAGCCGCTGCACCAATACCAATGAGCACGGCGCCGGCAATCGTAGTCGATTTACCGGAGTTCATACGACCGATACCGCCTTCTCCGTCTCCTCCCTGAACGGCTTCACCCATAGCGCCCATCGCTCCACCGAGGGTGTTCACTACGCCGCCGATGACGCAACCTAAACCGATCACGGTCATACCGGCGCCTGCACCAAGCAGCGTCCAACCAGATATATAGCAGTTACGACCGGTCTTGAACTGGTTGTACGCCTCCTGACAGTTCTGCTGCGCATAGAATTCCAGCACTTGTTTACCTTTCATTTCCTCTTTGCCGGCGTAGTACTTGTTGCCTACACGGGCCAGTTCCGGTTTGGCTTTCTTTTTACCTTTTCCTTTTTTAGGACTTGCCGCAAAAGCGGGCTGAGCTACCATGCTAACCAAGAAGATAGCGATGAGTAAGAGAATGTGAGTTGTTTTTTTCATAATAATACCTCCAATGCTTTTTGGGTTATGTTATCGTCGCGTTCGAAGAGCGGGAAGAAGCCTTCGTCGCCTAATATATTTCGTACGATATAGGCATTAAGCAACCTATTGAGTAATGGTTTGGATTTCTCGATCTGTTCCTCATTCGGAGCTATGTCTTTCGAAGCAGCAAACGCCACGAACTCCTTGATAAGGTTTTGTTTCTTCAGGTGTTTCTCCAGACTCTGCCAATCTTTGAACTGACTCAACTCCTTGCGGTGCTTATCCGTGTATTGGTAAGCAAACTGATAAGTGATGGCCAGATTAACCACCTTGTTGTAATACGGTGTATTGAGTGTTGTGTCACGACCCACGAATATATCCGGCATAATACCGCCTCCGCCGTGTACGATACGGCCTTCTTTGGTACGATAGACCGTCGTGTCCGTCAGGTGAATACTGTCCGCTGAGAACTGCTCTCCGTGCTCAAAACGCTCTATGAGTTCTTTCTCATAGTCTTTCTGATCACCCAGCGTATAGGGTTTTTGGATACAGCGTCCCGAGGGCGTGTAATAGCGGGCCACGGTCAGACGCACAGCACTACCGTCATCGAATGGCATCTGCTGTTGTACCAGACCCTTACCGAACGAACGGCGACCGATGATCGTAGCACGGTCGTTATCTTGCATAGCGCCTGCGAAGATCTCTGAAGCCGAAGCTGAGAAATCATCGATGAGCACCACCAAGGGCACATCTCTGAATCGTCCGTTTCCGTCTGCCTTAGCCTCATAGCGCGGGTAGGCACGACCTTCCGAATAAACGATCAACTCACCCCGACGCAGGAACTCATTCGCCATACGGATCGATTGGTCCATGTATCCGCCGCTGTTCTCTCTGAGGTCCACGATATAGCGGTCCGCTCCTTTGGTTTTCAACTCCGCCAAGGCGGTGATGAACTCCTTATAGGTCGTCTCGCCGAACTTATTGACGCGTACAAAACCGATTTTCTTGCCGTTCTTCTCGATGATAAACTTCGCATCGACGGAGTTAACAGGGATATCGCCACGAGTGATGGTGAAGAAGAGGGTCTCGGGTTCTCCTGCACGCAGTACACCGAGTTTCACTTTCGAGCCTTTGGGACCGCGCAAGGTCTTCATCACCTTCTCGTTATTCATTTTCTTACCTACGAAAGCCGAGTCATCTACGCTGATGATCTTATCGCCCGCCAGTACACCCATGCCTTCACTCGGACCGCCTGCAATGACGGCTACGATACGTACCGTGTCTTGCTGGATCGTGAATTGTACGCCGATACCGGAGAACGAACCCGCTAACTCGCTGTTCACCATCTCCAGATCTTCTTTGGGGATATAGGCGGAGTGCGGATCCAGTTTCTGCACCAATTCCGTCATCACCTCGTCCGTGATACTGTCCACATTGATTGCATCGACATAGGAACTCTGCATCAAATCCAGCAGTCGGTCCACTTTCGATTGCTCGAACCGCCATTCGCCGTTCTGGAAAATGATGCGTTGTGCGTTCGCCTGCTGACTAAGCGACATCCCGATGATGATGCCTAAGGCAACAGCAATCACGGTCAATGTAGGTAAGATATATTTCTTCATTGCTCTTTATCGTTTAAAAACTCCACCTCAATGCCGGCTCGTTTGAGCAGCTCTACACCATCCTTGATCCGGTACTCCTCACCGTACACCACGCGTTTGATACCCGATTGGATGATCAGTTTGGAGCACTCTAAGCAAGGCGAGGCAGTCACGTACAGCGTTGCGCCATCCGAACTGTTATTCGAACGGGCTACTTTGGTCAATGCATTCGCTTCAGCGTGCAGTACGTAGGGTTTGCTCACGTTGTTCTCGTCCTCGCAGATGTTCTCAAAACCCGAAGGCGTACCGTTGTATCCGTCGGAGATGATCATCTGGTTCTTGACCAACAGCGCACCCACTTTGCGACGAACACAATAACTGTTCTCCGCCCAAGTCCGCGCCATGCGCATATACAAATAGTCGCGTTTCTGTTGCTTATTCATGTAGTAATTCGTTTGCAAATTCCTTAATATTCACGCCGTCGAACGTTCCCGAACTCATCATCAGCAGCGCCGTGTTCTCGTAGCTGAGGCTCTTCAGTTGCGCTTGCAACGCTTCGCTTTCCGTAAATACCGCAACATTTTTCGTACCAAACGCTACGCGAACTTCGTCTGCCGTGATAGGCGTCAAGCGCTTATGCTCAATCACTTTCGGGTTGAAATACACATACGCGATATCCGCCTCGGCCATGCATCCCTTGTACTGCGGCAAGAAATCCGCCATGAGGCTCGAGAAGGTATGGAGTTCCATACAAGCGATCAACTTCTTCTCCGGATAGCGCTCGCGTACGGCATTAATAGTGGCTTTGAGTTTAGAGGGTGAATGCGCGAAGTCTTTGTAGGCCACAGAGCTCTCCGTCTCGGCTATCTTCTCCAAACGGTTGGACGCACCGGTAAAGGTACTGATCTCGCGGTAGAAATCATCGGGTGCTACCCCGATACAATGACATGCCATCATCGCCGCCTGTAGGTTCTGCATGTTATGCCGTCCAAAGACCTGCATCGGAACGGAACCTTCATATTCCCGATAAGGGATGGCCGTGATGTCGAGGTCTCGAGATGTCGAAGCCTCCTCCGCCAGCATTCTCAGGTTCTCATCCCCCTCGAAATAGATGAATGAGCCCTTCGGCTCGATAGAGTGAACGAACTTCCTAAATGTCTCCACATATTCCGGGAAGGTGGGGAACACATTGATATGATCCCATGCGATACCGGTCAGTATAGCTATGTGGGGGTGGTACCAAAGGAACTTGGACCGCAAGTCCAGCGGGCTGGTCAGGTACTCATCGCCTTCAAAAACCGCGTATTTGGCGGTATCGCTCAGACGCACCATGCGTTCGAAACCCTCTATCTGCGCACCTACCATATAATCGGCTTCGATGCCGAGGCGGTTTAGCACATAGAGGATCATCGAGGTGGTTGTGGTCTTACCGTGCGAACCGCCTACCACGATGCGGATCTTATCCTTCGTCTGCTCGTAGAGGTACTCGGGGAAAGAGTAGATCTTAATACCCAACTCCCGTGCCCGTACCAACTCGGGGTTATCTTCCCGTGCGTGCATCCCTAAGATGATCGCATCGATGTCCGGCGTGATACGCTCGGGGTGCCATCCCATCTCGTCGGGCAACAAACCTGCCTCACGCAGATGGGTCAAGGCGGGATCGAAGATCTCGTCGTCCGAACCTGTCACGCGGTACCCCGCTTTGGAGGCTACGGCGAGTGCCAAGTTATGCATCGCCGCCCCACCAATCGCTATGAAGTGAATATGGGTCATTTAAATAACTTGTCAAACTCCTCCTGGCTTACTTTCTTCGGCTCAACTTTGACGATACCCTTGAGGGCTGCGAAGAGTTTGTCTTCTACCACGCGCTCCACGATATTGCGCAACTGGTCTTCGTTCTTCAGCATGTCCTGTGCGTAGTTAGCGAGCATCGCGTCCTCTACATTCATCAGACCGTACTGCATGAATTGCATCTTGGCGATACGCTTTGCGAAGTCTTCTACTTCCTCTTTCTGCACATCGATCTTATGCTCTTTCATGAGTTGATCTTTCGCCAGGTGCCATTTGAGTTCCTCGATCATCTTCGGGAAATCTTTATCAAGTTCCTCTTGCGTCATCTTCTCGTTGGTAGCGAGTACCCAGCGTTTGAGGAAGTCCTCCGGGAAGGCTACTTTCTCCATCTTCTTGAGTACAGCCGCTTTCACGTCGATGCCGAAGCGGTACTTACTCTCTTCAGCCAGACTGCGCTCGATATCTTCCTTCACTTTAGCGCGGAAACCTTTCTCGTCCTTGGGAGCGTCCGGACCATATACCTTTGCGAACAGGTCAGCATCTACCTTGCAGGGTTTAACCTCTGCTTTCGTACCTTTCTCTTCGTCAGCAGGGATATACTCACCGAAACGGTTCGTGTACGCTTCTACTTGCTTATTCACCATCTCTTCGGTAGCCTCGATCGTGTACTCAGGCACTTTGTTCTTACCATTCAGGCTGGCATCGAACTCCGGAGCTACAGCGATGTCGAAAGCGAAGGTGAAGGTCTCATCGTGATCCAGATCCACATGACCCTGCTCTGCGTTCGGCAGCGGTTCACCGAGGATCTGCAACTTATTCTCCTCGATGTGCTTGTTCAGGTTCTCACCCACGAGTTTGTTCAGCACGTCCGCCAGGATACCTTTACCGTACATTTTCTTAACCAAACCAGCCGGTACCATTCCCGGACGGAAACCCGGCATTTGTGCTTTGTGACGCACTTCTTTCAGTTGCTTAGCAACTTCCTCCTGATAGTCTGCCGGCTCAATCGTCAGCGTTACGACTGCCATCAGGTCTTTCAATTCACTTTGTTCAATTTTCATTTTTATTGTTGTTGTTTATTGTTTTTCGAGATATCGAGACCTCGTGATGTCGAGATCTCGAATTTTTTAAGCGCGACCAGCGCGCTTTCTCTCCAGTTCATCAAGAATGATCTTGCGGATACGCATCGCGTGTGGCGTTACCTCTACATACTCATCCTCTTTGATATACTCTAATGCTTCCTCGAGGCTCATCCGTACGGGTGGCGGAAGAACGGCTTTGTCGTCTGCGCTCTTCGAACGCATGTTCGTCAACTTCTTACTCTTCGTGACGTTGATTACGATATCGCCTTCCTTCGCATTCTCGCCTACCACCTGACCGGCATAGACTTCTTCCTGCGGGTCGATAAAGAACTTTCCGCGGTCCTGCAGTTTGTCCAAAGCGTAAGCATAAGCCGTTCCGGCTTCCATGGCTATGAGCGAACCGTTATTGCGTTTCACGATCTCGCCTTTCCATGGTTGGTACTCCAGGAAACGGTGCGCCATGATGGCTTCACCGGCGGATACGTTCATCACATAGGTACGCATACCCATGATACCGCGACTCGGGATGGTGAACTCCAGATGCACACGATCGTTAACCATCTCCATCTTCGTCATCTCACCTTTGTGGGTAGAGACGAACTCGATGATCTTACCGCTGCACTCTTCGGGAGTGTTGACGGTCAGCGATTCGACGGGTTCGCATTTAACGCCGTTGATCTCTTTGATGATCACTTGCGGTTGACCCACTTGCAGTTCGTATCCCTCGCGACGCATGGTCTCGATCAGTACGCTCAAGTGCAGTACGCCGCGCCCATAGACACGCCATGAACTCTCTTCCGCACCTTTCTCTACGCGCAGGGCGAGGTTCTTCTCCAACTCTTTATTCAGACGGTCCTGGATATGACGACTGGTCACAAACTTACCGTCCTGTCCGAAGAAAGGACTGTCGTTGATGCAGAAGGTCATACTCATCGTCGGTTCGTCGATAGCGATCGGTTTGAGTGGTTCGGGGTTCTCGGCATCGCAGATCGTGTCGCCTATCTCAAAACCGTCGATACCGATCATCGCGCATATATCGCCGTTCTTGACGATATCGGTCTTCACATGCCCCATGCCGGAGAAGGTATGCAGCTCTTTGATCTTGGTCTTCACCATCGTGCCGTCTTTCTTGGCAAGCGTGACGGCCTGACCGTCTTTGAACTCTCCGCGGTGTACACGACCGATCGCGATACGGCCTACATAGGAGTTATAATCCAGCGAGGTGACGAGCATCTGCGGCGTACCGGGGTTCTCTTCCGGCGCCGGGATATACTCGATGATGGCGTCCATGAGGTCGGTGAGGTCCGTGGTCGGTTTGCGCCAATCGGTACTCATCCAACCCTGCTTAGCCGATCCGTACAGCGTCTGGAAATCCAACTGGTCATCGGTCGCGTTGAGGTTACACATGAGGTCGAATACCTCTTCCTGCACCTCGTCCGGACGACAGTTGAGTTTATCCACTTTGTTGATCACCACGATCGGTTTGAGACCCAGTTCGAGTGCTTTCTGCAGCACAAAGCGTGTCTGCGGCATGGCACCTTCGAAAGCATCTACCAGCAGCAGTACGCCGTCCGCCATGTTCAACACGCGCTCTACCTCACCGCCGAAATCGGCGTGCCCCGGAGTATCAATAATATTGATCTTCGTTCCCTTGTAATCGATCGCTACATTCTTGGCGAGGATCGTGATACCACGTTCGCGCTCCAGGTCGTTGTTATCCAGGATCAACTCTTTGGGTTGGTCGCTGAATTCCGACTTCTGATTTACTACATGCGCCGTGTACAGCATCTTATCGACCAGCGTTGTCTTCCCGTGGTCCACGTGCGCAATAATTGCTATGTTTCGTATATTTTGCATATCTTTGTTTATGGCCACAATATGCCAACTTAAAATCGGCGACAAAGGTACAAAAAAAAAATGACATACACAAGAGTGTATGCCACTTTTCCGAAAAATAATGATTTTTTGGTGCGTTTATCGCACTTCTTGTCCCATTATTGAATATTTTTTGTCACCGCGGAGGATATAAATCAGTCCTTCGTGGAGGATCTTCTTACTTCTCACAGCGTTCTCACTTTCCACTTCTTCAAAGCCTGTCGCTTTCGGCTTGTATGTGAAGGTGATGGTCGAACCGTAATACGAGGTACAAACACCGCTGAGGACAGGTTGTCCGTTCTCGTAAGAAAGTGTGATATCGCCGCTCATGAGGTACCAAACAGCATGCGCGTAACCGTCTCCGTCCATCAGGGTTACATAGCACGGGAAGAGGGTGCTTTCGAATCGACCGTACGAAGCGTTGAACGTACCGTTCTCGCCGGTTCCGTTCACCGGATAAGTACCTGCAGCAGGGTAAGCCACATCTGCGAACATACCGAGTTGGATGTACGCGCGCAGACCGTTGATATCGGCTTCTAACTGCGTGAGGTAGATATCAATCACACCCTCTTTATCCACGGACTTGGCATTCCAAAAGAGGGTATCCAGTACGATAGTGATCGATGCTTTCTCTTTCATCTCATCGGTGTACGGTTGCTCTGCCGGATCTACTGTGGGCTGCGGGTACAGCGCGATTTCCGGGTTCTGCGTAAACGAGAAGTCATAGGTACTGCCGATAGCATCGTCCATGTGCATAGTGAAGGTCCATTGACCGTTTTCGGCAGGTGTAATCGTAAGCGTAGCGCCGGTGAAATCATACGGATTAACGCCGTAGATATACATCTCATAATCAGCCTGATCTTGCGCCATGAATAGTTCGCTGAGTGAGCCGTCTGCGAGACTGTACGTACCGGCAACATACTCCATCGGTTTGCTCATAACCACCGTTGCAATTACCTCCGGATAGTCTTCTCCATAGTTGAAATCGAAGGCATAGACGAACTGATTATTGATGCTGTCGGAAAGGTCGCTGCGATAGGTCACATAGGCGGTATCGATCTGGAGTGTCACGAACTCGGGTTTTTTGGGCGTCTCGTCTACATAGAGCATGTTATAACTCTTGACATTGATATTCACGGTTGTCCCGTTATGCGAGTAAGCAGTACCGGTGACGAAGATCGTATCGCCCTTCGCGTTAAAGCTGACGTTGATCGTACCGCTTGCGAGGTAATACGGGGTGTATTGTCCCCAGTTCTCCTTGTCGGCGCGAATCGCTACGTAGGACGGGTCGTCATTACCGCCGATATAACCCTTGGAGGCAGTCAGCGTACCGGCTGCATAACTGTCGTTGATGATATAGTTACCGGCCGGCATGTCCATCGTGTCGGACATCAGGCGCAACTCGATCCAATCATAGGTCTCGTTCGCCATCTCGTTGAGCGTCACTTCGATATAGGTGTCGCGGTCGCGGAAGGACACTACGTCGCCGACAAAATTGATGGTCGTTGCAACGGCCGGTTCGAAGCGATAAGGATCTTGTGGTTCCGGATCTACCTCCTCAGCGGAGTAGTTCCATGTATATGGAGCGATGACATAGGTATAGGCTACGTTGTTACGCACCGCTGTAATCGAACCGCTCAACGTGCAGGTACCGTCTCCGTTGGAGACGATAGTGAGGCTGATCGGCGAATCTTCCTGCGGGGTGTACCACATGTTCACGGCGCTGCCGTTCGCTTTGGTCTTGTGTACAAACGAGCTGACGTAACCGATCGTCTTGTCCGATGCGTTGAACGAACCGACCGTCGAGTTGGCCAAGGGCCATACATCGAATGCGATCTCGTACTCACCGGTCGAGGTGTGTGCGTCAACCGTTACGAAATAATTGTATTTATCCGTAGAGAGGTCTTGTATTTTTACCGTGTCTGCAGTCACGTTGTAGGTGTTGGTGGTCGTACTTCCTCCTTCGCCTCCTTCGCCGCTACCGCTACCTCCGGAGTTACCGTATTGGAAATCGAAGGCGCTGAGGGTGAAACTCATGTTGTCCTCGCAAATCAAGTTACCGGAGATGGTATAGGTATAATTGCCTTTCGAAGTGATAGTGATGGTCGAACCGCTCGCTACATAGAAAGTACTCGATCCGCGTTCTACTTTGGACCATTCGCTCAGCGTACCGCCGGAGATGGTATAGGAACCCTCGAGTTGTTCGCTCAGGATATCTAAAGTCACAGTGTACGAAGCGCTACCGTCGCTTGCGGTAACGGTCAGTATATACCCGTCGCTCTCTTCTTCTACCGTCACTTTGCTCGGCGTGAGGTTAAAGGCCGTCTGGCTCTCGTCGTAACCGAACGGAATACCCGCACCGTCGTTATCGCTGAAATGATAATAATGCACGGCTTCGATACGTTTCTTGCCATAAACGGCGCTGTAGTTGGCATCGATATCGGTGCAAGTGAGCGTACCGCCGTAGAAGCTGTACTGGTTCTCGCCTTTGGATTTGATCTGGATCGAACTGATAGAGTCGTTGGCCAAGTAACGGGTCTTGCCGGTTTTTAAGTCCTTGACGTAACTATAGGACGCATAGAGCAAACTACCTCCTTGCGTAGCAAACGTGCCGACAATCGACTCGGAAGAGGGGTAGATAGCGAGTTGTACCTCATAGTTGCGCTCTTCGTTCGTATCACGGTTCTTGCCTGCGCAACTGAGCGTCAGGAAATAGCGGGTAGCTTCATAATCGCTGTCGTCGCGAATGACGCTGATGCCGTTGACGGTCATGTCGTAGTGATAGACAG
>Ga0247610_10002738_pt1 | contig 19995 bp, 19 predicted proteins | sample 174DNAGHGhighgp2_FD_193483 | JGI IMG/M metagenome (GOLD analysis project Ga0247610, IMG submission 193483) | Sheep rumen microbial communities from Palmerston North, Manawatu-Wanganui, New Zealand - 1742 DNA GHGhigh gp2 | ecosystem: Host-associated > Mammals > Digestive system > Stomach > Rumen...
GCTTTTTTGCTCCATCGCCCTCAAGGAACACTTCTGTTATGATATGAGCCAACTTTATTGCTTCTTCTTCGTAATCCTCATATTTCTTGCCAGTATACTCACCTCCAGCTCCAACCGCTGGCTGTTTCTTGATGAAGTCTGGCATAATTAAATCAATATTGATGCTGCTGAATAATGATTGAGACCCACGATTTTTGAATGCTTCATTCATCTGATAAGCGAATCCTTGAACGGCTTGAAAAATCTCCTTATCGGATAATCCGACAATATAAGGAGCTAAGAAACAATTTATTGAAGCGATTGCGACACCACCAGCTATACATGTGGACGCTAATCCAAGAGTTTGTGCGAGATGCTCAATCGCCACGCTAAAGTGTTTAGCTGGTTTGGTCACACAACCGAGATGACCAGTATCGCCATTAGAATAGACACCTTTTCTTAATATAAATCTTGGGTCGAGAGTAAAGCAGTTGATTCCTTTAAAAAGCTCTTGAGCTGAATCATGAGGATAAATCAAGCCCTCATCAACTGATTTTTTGAAGTCATCATCATACTGTTCATACATATATTTTTTAGCGATTTTCTCAAACAATGTGTACTCTAATGCACCAGCGGATTTTATCTGATTTGCATTGTTCCTATCATAATTATATAATAATTCATCAATATCCTCATCTGTAATCTTTATTTCGCTCATTTAATCAGCTCCTTTATTGAACCCAATCCGCATAATGGAGATTATGTTTTGCTCTTAGCTCGTTGATTTTTATCTGATTTTTTAGGCACTTTTCAGTTAATCCTTCTCTCTCGTAGATTTTATCATTTATTTTTTGGCATAAATTCAGCATTTTTTCTGCAAAACTCATTTTTTTCACCCTTTTGTGATAACTATTAAGCTTGGTTGGCTTATGCCGTTACAGTATTGTTTTTGTTTTTCAAAGCTTCGTGTTTCTATGTAACCACAGAAGCAATTATTTGCACACTTGTTGCCCAAACTATTGATTATCTTCATTGTTTTTTTGTTTAAATCAATGCTTAACACTTTTTCATAATGGCCATACTTGTTTCTGTAGCTCAAGTGCCAAATGATGTCAACATTTGGTTTGCATATCATTTTTGCGACTTTCTCAAATCCAAGCTCGCTGAAGTTATATTCCTTCACGGTTAATTTCACGCCATATTTTTTGCTTACTTGTGCAACTGCGGTTCTGATTCCTTGATGACTTGTTCCAGAAGTTGTAGTTCCAGCCCAGCTCGCCAATTGTTTCTGTGAAACGTGGATTCCAAATTTGTACAATACTTTTTGTAGCGCAGAAACTCCACAATAGTAATTTGTGTTCTGACCCATATTATCGCAACCACTTTTTGAATTATATGGTGTTGAAACATATGGATTTGTACAGTTTGATGTAGGTGTGCTTGTACTTTTTTGTGTTTTTTGGGTATTGGTTTTAGTATTTTGCACATTACTTGCATTAAAAATACAATAATTCGGCAAGACCTTATTTTCTGAATAGTACACTAAGATTTTACAGATACAGTAAAGGAACAGCTCAAAGGAGCAGGCACCATGTTCGCCATCAATAATAATGTTACTTGGAACTCTGCGATTTTTTGCACAATAATTCGCAAATCTTTGCAGCATATCCATATAAGTATTTTTCTTAACTTTTAAACTCCTGACCTTATCAGAATAAGGATTGGTGTTATATTTCACAACACCCACAAATGAGTATTCCTTATTTAAAATAGTCTTTGCAATCAGAAGAGAAAGAGAATATGGAGATATTACGTCTCCATTTTTCATTGTGCAGCTCATTGGAATTTTCTTATTTGTTTCTATGAACTCCTTGACTTGTCTTGCCTCTAAGATGATTTCATTTCTTGTATACTTCATTTTTTACCTCTTTTTTCTCATTTCGTTCGTGTTTGGTTTTTATAGAACAGATGATGTTCTCTGTTCCATATTTGCAGTCGCCATTCTTGTAGTATTCGCAATCTTCGCATTTCAAGCTCTCACATCCTTTTAATCTCTTCCCCATATGAGTTCCGTGTGAATTCCAGCGTTCGAAGTGAATGTTTGCGCGCTACAATATTGCACATAACCGTCATAGGTAATCTTAACCCGAATTAGCACCGAACCATTATTTAACCCCGTTATGTCGTAATTTGGTCTATAATCTGCGGGTATTGTTCCAGTCACAAGGTTCTTATAGGCGTTTGCGGTGTTAATGCTGTAGCTTCCGTCCACTATCAATCTGCAAAACAGGTCGTTATATTGAAGGGATACTCCGCTCATGTTAGTAAGCGATACTGTTTTCCAAGTGAGACTATCCTTCAGCACTTTTCCTTGGTTCGCTGCCAACGGCGCTGTTGTGCTTGTGCTTGTTAGGTTGTTTACGCAGTTATGTGGGTGGACGTGGTCGGCTCTTGCGTATAGTGCGCTTGTTCCTGCTGCTTGTGTGCCGTTTGCTTTTATGTTTGTTGCTGTGCTGTTTGCTTGGTTTACGTCGACTTGTTTTGTCCATGCATTCCAAGTTCCCGCATTTCTTATTCTCACATAATTATACTTTGTTGCGTAATGCGTGATGGTTTGTTTGGTATAGTTGCTGGCTCCCCAGTCTTCAACTGTGAGGAAGAATGCCTTTCCACTTTCAGCAAGGTTTGAAATGCTTGCACATTCCGTGTTATTATGATTGTAGTAAAATCCAGTCTCTGTATAATTGTTTAGGTCGCTTGATGTTGGAATGTAGGTAGATATTATCTTTGATGGGTGTGGTGACCAGTCTGTGCTGTTGGTTCCTCCCTCAAATTTGACTCCACTTATGTAGGCGTCTGTACCTCCGTATACTCGTATTGCCACCTTTTTCTCTGTTGTTGCAGTTCCTGTGGAGTTCAACTTGTAGGTTACACGGTAGTGCTTCCAGCCTGTTGATAGTGTGAATCTTGTTGCTCCATCACCGAGGCTTCCGTTGTCTGGGTCGAGTTCGCTATTGGAGTTGAGCCTTTTTGCTGTGATTCCACCATAGAAGTATGTTTTTATTTCCTTATTGGCAGTTGCTCTCGCCCAAAATGATAATGTGAAGGTATCTTCATATGTGAAGTTTACTGGGTCTATTGTCCATCTTAGGTCATTATATTTTGCTGTGTCGGATACTGATGACAGGTTTAGCCTGTATGTTGGAGTAATTGCTTTATCGTCACGTCTTATTTGCGCATAGGTTACTCCAGCATTTCCATCATTGATTGGGTGGCCATTCAGTATGTTGACTGAGCCATGTTCCTTGTTTGTAGATATTTCCTGCCAATCTCGCCATCCTTCTGTGTTGTGGTAGATTCTGTAGAATATTCTTGGATTATCAGCCCAATACTGTATGAGCATTTGACTTACTCCATTAGGTATTTCCTCAACAATGAGGATTCCACCTTGGGAGTCTGGGGCGTTAGTGTTGGTTTTTTGCGCTGTTGCCCAAATTCTATAATGCCCAACAGTTCTGTAGTCGTTCAGATTAATATTGGCTGATGTGTCTGAGATGTTAAGGTCTGTGTAGGCGTGTTTGTGTGCTGTTGGTGTTCTTGCATCGCTTAATCTTGAGTCGTTTCCTTCGCAGACTGTCTTGGCTGCTGTTCCGAATGGTGTTGCTCCAGCGATGTATATGGCTTCATATACTGGGTTTGCTGTTGTGCTTGTTGGTTTTGATGTGCCGTACATTCCGTTCAATGGGCTGATTTGCACGCTTCCGTTTCCACTAAAGAGGTTTACAACATTGTAACTGTCGTGTTCATTTTTGTATGCTATCAGATTCCAAGTGTTTGTCGCCGTTTGCCTAAGATAAAGGTCTGTGGTGTTGTCGCCCCACATGACGAACTTGTCGATTGTGTAATTGGTTGTATTTATATCGATATTGGTTAGTTTTATGCTTACGTAGATTGGTGTCTGTTTTGCCCTTCTTTGCAATGCAAATGTGATAGGTCTATCTTGCCAACTTGCAGTAACGTTGATTTCCAATATCTTGATGTATCCAGCAGTTGAACCTCCTCCGTCAGTATTGCTGAGGAATGGAGAGTGCTGGTGGTCTGCACGTGCATAATCGATGCTTGTTCCTACGACTCCACTGGCTTTGTAAAAGTTTGTTTTTGGCTGTGATGTGGAGGCTGTTGGTACGGTCGGGAAGTCGGTTATCTCTGACCTCGTGTGGCTATGAGTCGCTGCTGCTCTGCTTGTGTCGGTCGGGTGGACGTGGTCTGCTTTTGCAAAGGTGGATAGGCTTCCTGCGCTTTGGGTACCGTCCATCTTGATGTTGGTTGCTGTTGTATTTGCTGATGGGATTGTCGGTTTGTTGGACAGACTGTTATAATCTCCGTTAAATGTTGAATACTGGGTCGTGTCAATTGTTCCGTCGTTTTTTACAAGCCCAGAGGTTGAAGATTTGTTGATTTTGTTATCTAAGGTTGTCTGAAGATTTGTGACATTGCTGATTGAATGGGTGTGGCCAATGTCAGCCTTTTCTGAAATCATTTCATTCAACACTTCACCTTGATGAGCTGATAAAGCATATCCATCTTCATAGGATTCTGATTCAAGGTTATCGACCAATTTTACGATTCCATATTCTGTCTTGGAACCTATGTTGATATCTTGGGTTATACTTCTCTCTAAAACGCCCAACACAATAGGATTGTAAAGGTCATTTTCTACAAATCCCAAAATGACCTTATCACCAACTTGGAGATTGATTTTGTTCAAAATTATAACATTTGAATGCTCCAAATCGCTATTTATTTCCTTCACACTACAATGATTATCGTTTATTTGAGTTACAACACCATATTTTTCAATAGTAATATCATTAGTATTGTCGGTGGCCTTTAGCAGATTTTCATAAAAGTCGCTCATGATTCTTTTTTACTCCCTTTTTATACTCTTGCGTACAAGAATCCTATGTTAACAGTAAATCCGCTGCTTATTGTCTGAGTGCCCATGATTTGGATTGTACCGACCGTGTTAATTTTTATACGAACATCCACAGTACCTGTATTGTTTTGCACCATAGCTGCGGACGGACAAAGATTTATAGGGATTGTTCCGCTGAATAAATTCTTGTAAACATCTGCTGTTGATATTTTAACGCCTGATTTGTTAATTATAACATAGACAAAATAATCATTATAGTAGATAGCTCCATCGAAATTTGATAAGTCTTCAACAGTTTTCCATGCTAATCCTCCGATTTTATTATCAATCCTTAAATTAATATTTGCCTGATTTTCTTTGGCAGAGGTTCCTATGTTAGAATGTGCATTAGAATCGCGGATGTAGACTGTATCAACATATCCTTTTTGCAATTTTCCGCTGTTGCTTGAGTCGGAAATTATAGGTGCATCTGAGGTACTGAAGTCCACTATACTGCTTGTTATCGCTCCAGTGTTGGAGATGTCACCATGTGTGTGTGCTGTAGGTATTCTTGCGTTGCTTAATCTCGTATCGTTTCCTTGGCAGAAAGTGTTTGCTGTAGTTCCGAAAGAGCCTGCAACTAAAACTCCATCGGTAGTTGTGATAATAGGTTTATTTGCTGCTGTACCAATTTTACCATCATTCGTAACGTTCCCATGCTTATGAGATGACGGAGTCATCGTAGACGGGAAATCGCTGATTTTTGATTTGGTAATTGTGCTGCTTGCTGTAATATTTTTGTTTGCATCTGTAATGACGATTCCATTTGCGGTAGCTAATTTTCCATCATTTGTTATTGACCCATGCGCATGAGATGACGGTGCCATTGTGGTAGGAAAATCAGTGATTTGTGATTTGGTATGTGTATGACTAAAATCGCTGATTTGTGACTTTGTATGTGTATGACTAAAATCGCTTATCTTTGATTTTGTAATGGTGTCTGCTCCTTGCAATACCCCATTTGTTCCAGTCACTACTATTTTTCCGCTTGTGGTGCCGATTTTCCCATCGTTTGACACATTTCCATGAGTATGGCTTGTTGGATTTCTTGCATTACTCAATCTGGAATCATTATTTTTCACAAATACATTTGTACCATCCCCATCGTTTGCGAGCTGGCTTGTTTTGGTAGGAATTGTTGGCTTATTGACCAAATCATTATATTCTCCAGTCATCGCAACGGTCTTCAAATTGGAAACTCTGCTTTTGTCTGTAGCACTATAATCATTTGTGCTTAATCCTTTTCCGCTTACTTTATCGACTTTTGTGGTAATGAGAGCATCCTGCAATTGGTTGGTTGTCTCAATCGCTTCTAATCTTTCATTCAACCCATCAACGGTGCCTATTTTCACATTTGCGCCATAACGAGTTTGTTTCTTATTCTCCATTGTGATGGTTAGGTTGTGCAAGGTATCGTTGTTGAACTCTAACTCAATGATAATTTCCTCTAAAGTTGTTAGATGTGAGCTTGAGTTTTCAATAACGCCGTTAGCGATGTGTGTTGCAAATGTCGTTCCAGTTTTTGTCTTTAAATTCACTTGAATGTTGTTGTTGTCGCTTGTCCATCTGATTGCCTTGATTTTTCCAAAGCTGTTGAAGTTTGGATAGAATAGGAATTGCACAGTTCCCGTACCAGTTAAGGTACTTTCCCCAGTTGTTTGGTCGGTTGAAATGCTTATTCCGCTTGGTAAGTTTTCCTTTAATGTAACAATAGCAACTCCTGCCTTTCTTGGGCTCAAATTATCGACAAAAGTTGAATCAGAGTACATCTTTGGCAATTCAATGTTTACTGTATAATCAAAAACATTTGAAACCAACAAGGCATCGTTTAAGTTTTCTGAGAAAGGAACATCATCATTTCTGAAGTAATCGTCAAATTGTGTCATTTATAAATCATCTCCGCTAATATCATATCCTGTATAATCTAAAATCTCATAGGTCAAAATATCAAAAATCATTGTAAAATCTGTAGAATTAACCTCTACGGCTGTATCATCCCAAGTCAATTTAGCACTTTGAATAATGGTATCCAAATCATAGGATTCAATTAAATTCTCATCTAAATTATCAATAATACTATAATATAACGTTTCATAATCGATATCAGTCATAATACGAACTCCCTAATCAAAACGTTCCCCTTGAGGCTAATAAATTGCTCCATAAAAGTCAAGAATTCAGAATCATAATTGTTAAATGGAATGTTGACTATAATGAACCTTTCTGCATTCTCGGATTGTAGCCCTTCCAAAGTGAATACGTCATCGTCATTCTCAAAATCTGTGATATAATTCCTTGTGGAATCTGACTGATTTTTTTGCAGATTGCTTGAAATGTTTATATTGCTTTCGTATTTTGTATGGTCTACAGTTCTTAAATACACAGACTCTTCTGTGAAATATAATTTGTAATCATCAATGTTGAAGCAGTTGCCCATGCAGATTTCCAAGTCTTCGCGAGTAATTAACCTGCAATTTCGTAGGTAAAGATAGATTCTGTATTCCTCGTCTGTCAGTTCTCTTCCGCTTTCCAATTTTGGTCTTGGCATGTTATAGGAAATTCCCCAAAATTTATCTAAGCTGCGAACATCTGCAGTCAAAATGGAGGTGTCGTTCATGAATTTGGTGCATTGCTCGGACATTATATCGAAGGAATCGCCAAGAATATGATAAATGTAAAAGCCTAAAGGGCTTTCTGGGTTTATGAAATTATTCTGTTCGTCATATTCATTGCAGATGAGGTCTCCATAGAATGATGTATTGTCGTAACTCATTTTTTTATTCCTCTAATTGTATATCGACATTGAAGGATAATTTTTGAATCCTGTTTTCAATATCTGTCAAATCCACATTGTAGACTTCATTACCCGCCATGGTGATTGGTTCTATAATTTCGGTGTATTTATTACCTTCTTTAGCGACAATTCTGCAATTTGTGACCCCATCTACCTCATTTTCGATTATACTGGCTAAGACGCTTGGTGAGCATTCAAGAGAAATCATTGCGTCACCATTAAAGTTGGTTATTTTTTCAATTATTGCATCTTTCACCATATTGATGCTGTAGTTATTTTCCAATAAAACCGCAAATATGTAAGTGACGTTAGAGTCGCTTTTAAGCACTGAGACCTTGTTGGCTAAAGTAAAACGTGTATCCACACCGACAACATCATATTCTTTCATGGTGAACAAGTCCACGAGTTCAGCCCTTGCTCGAGTCATAGTTGCTGTTGCAGTGCTTTCAATAGAATTATCCTCGTTATAGGCATTGATATCTTCACGAACGACAAGGTCTTCCCAATTTGTAGGATTGAAACAAATGACGACGTCTCCATCCAATTGTGTAATTCCTTTTGTTGCTCTGACATCATGCACGACCGCATTTCCATTGTATGTTGGAGTTATTGCTAAGTTCTCATACCATGCAAGAGTTCCAGTTGGCACTTCATATGGTGATAACAATATTCTTGCTCTATAATCGTCATCATCTTCAATGTCTGCTCCTTCAGTCATTTTCTCTGGATTTGTCACGCTTACAAGGTTTCCTAAATCACCCATTACAAGTGTGATAGTATTAGGGTTGACATTGGTGTAAGCTCCCTCCTGTTCGCAGATTACTGAGCCTTCCACTTCTGTTCCGCCGATATCAATAACCAAGTCTTCGCCATCATTATCGACAACGAAGCTGATTGCATCATCTGTGCTTATCTGCGCCCCATCTGGAATGATTATTTCTGATGTCTTATCCTCGCTTAATCTGGTGAAAACAACAGTTCCAACACTTGGAGAACTTCCTATTCTGTGAACGCCAGCCATATCGCCGAAGTTATCGAGAAACTCGCCTGCTGCCGTATGAATCATAGACATCTGATAGTTGAGGTCTATAAGTTCGCGGTGTTCAAGTATGAAGCTCGCCATCACATCTGCAAGGTGATAAGCCTCGCTTCCGATACTGAAGTCGGTTATCTTGGTCAAACCATCGAGATTTGCATCTATGTACATGTCTATGATTTCATCTCGGAAGTCTGACTTGGTTATTACGTCTCCATCAAAGGTTATTAATTCTAATTCTTCTTCTGCCATTTCTCCTTATTCCTCTAATTCTACAGTCATTCGTTCTTCTGTACCATTAACAAGCATAATTTCAATAATAAAATGAATATCACCATTGATTGTGATATAAGGCTCTATTCTTTTAACTTCCTTCACCCGAGGATTGTCATATAATGCATTCAAGATGTAGACCTTTCCTGCATCAACATTTTCCTCTTCAAAATCCTCTCCAAATATGTCAAATATCTCACAGCCATATTCATCATCAAATGGATAAAACCCTTTTTGTGTTAGAAGCCAATTTCTGATATTTTGCTTCGCATTATCAAGGCCTTCAATAGTTCCTATGTCTCCATTGGCACTGACTTCGCCTTTGCTTGAATAGTCGCAGCCAAATATTGAATCATCTAATTCCATAGTTAATCACCATTTTATTTTATGTCCTCAACCTTTTTCCAGTCTGGCGTTTTATTTGTGGCTGAAGAGCAATCGTAATATTTGCTTCCATAATAATTCCACATATGACCTTTGGTCACGCCCTTGGTGGTTGTGTAAGTTCCTTTCTTGACGCCTATGTTCTTACCAGCTCCTTTTCCAAGCATAGCAAATAACCAAGCAAAATCGCAGCAATTAGCTGTCTTGTTGCTCCAGCATTTTGCTGCAGATTTGGCTCCAAACTTATCCGCGTTCTCAGATTTTACGATATGATTAGTATATTTATTGTATTTCCAACCGCCGACGCCTCCAGCGTTCTTGACACGGAGCCATTTATAGATTTTTGGCACAGTTCCCAATTGTTGACCTTTTAATCTGATTTTCTTTGCAATTGTGCTACTATCCTTTAATCCTATATTGGTGTTCACTATGGAACATTTTGCATTCAATGGGTTTGATGAGCTTGTTCCTACAAGTGAGCCGTTTTTTGTCTTCATCATATATGAGCCGCTGTATTTCTTGCTTAAATGGTTTTTTCCTTCAACCAATTCAATGGTGTATTCTTGGGAATCGATATCCTCTTTAATGCTGTTCATATAAAGTGTTTTTCCCTTTGTATCTTCAAATCCTTGCAGGTTTACATTGCAAATATCACCAACATGAATATTCTTCATTATTGGTATTTTTAATGTTCCTTTATAGGTTGTCTTGGTATCCAATCCCTTTTTTGCTTTTGTTAATGCTTCTGCTTTTGATAGGCTACAGTATTGTGATTTTGTTTGGCTGCTTGCAACCTTAGTGGCCTTGTTTGGTGTCACCGTGGCTGGTGTTAATACCTTTCTTACCTTGTAGGCCTTGTCCTTACCTGAAACCGCACAAAAATCTGCATCGCATTTTGAGCATGTCAATTCTCCTTCAGGCACATTCTTTGGATTCCATTTGAGTTTTCCGCCACAAAACGGGCATTTATTCTTCCAAGTCTTTTTTGTGAGCTTGTAAGAATAACCTGCCTTTGAAGGATATGCATATGTTGTTACAGTTGTTTTATCTGAGGCGAATACCGCCTTCACTCCTTTAAGAACCATTTTTATCATCTCCTAAAATGGTAATCTCTCATAAGTAAACCTTTTTCCACCCATTCCATTATAATGGCTACCCCAATACTTTGTAGTGGAGCGTGTGCCGTTATCCATAGTAAACCACTTGCCGTTAAGATAAGCTTCTGTCCAGACATGACCCGCTCCACCACTTGTTTTAGCATGAGCATAACGGGCTTTTATTCCTATAGAACGAAGCATTGCAACAGTTAGGTTACTGTGGTCACAACAGTTACCCCCTTTGCGATTTAAAGTACCTAATGCACCTCTTTGAGAATTAGCGTAACCTACATAACCTACATTCTTATTTATCCAGTTATGAATGAGTTTGGCATTATTATAATCACTATTGCCGACCTTGGCAATCTTCAATGCTTGGTCTACAATTTTGGATGGAATATTATATTTTTGGATTTGCGCATCGTCCCTCAAACTTGTGTTTTTTTTAGTGGTTGATGTAGATGAACTTGTACTTGTACTGGAACTTTGACAATCTTCCATCTCAGTCACGTATCCCCATTTGGCTATTATGCTTGAAGAGGCATTAGCAGAAGCCACGACTTTACCATCATAGACAACAGAATATGATGTTATCAAATCAGAGCTGTCATATTCCTCATTATAGTCAAAGGCATTATCGAAGATATAGCCCTTCTGCTGTTTATCTAAATAATTGAACAGGAGAGTTCCATTCGCGTCAACTTGGCATCTGACTTCGTATCCCGCTTGGTGCTCAAGCCAACACAGCTGCTGGGCAATATCCCAAATACTTGTCTTTTCCCATTTCAAGTTGGAATGAATGATGTTTGTGGTCTTTATCCCAGCTGTTGAGAGGTTGTTCTTACTCATTGCGACAACTTTCTTCATAATCTGCGAGCTGGTCATGTTCGAGAATGAGCAAGTGACCTTGTCATGATACAAACGAAGATAACTTATCACTTCGTATTGATAATCGTCGTTTGTTGTTTTTTTTATGTTATAGACTTGTCCGCCGAAGTCAGTGGTGTCGGATTTATATCTGATTCTATCGGCTTCAGATAATTTTATTGGGGATTTGAAACTCATTGTTGATGCCTCTTCCCTTTTCCATTCGATTTGGGCATCATGGAATGGCATTTCCTTGAAGTTTGCTGAACCTCTTGATGTTGAATGAGAATAGTATAATTTTCCTATTGCCAATCCTAACAACTCCTATGGATATTTGTATTTCTTTTGGAAGTAGCTTCGAGTATTTTTATCCCAACTGCCAGTTACCTTCAGCTTGTATTTCTTTTGCAGGTTTTGCACAGCCTTATAGGTATAGATTGCGTAAACTCCATCGATTTTATAGCCTTTATAGTAGCCTTGGGATTGCAGGAACTTCTGCAGGCTTTTCACACAGGTTTTGCTTGAGCTTCCTTTCTTCATGGTTCCGCATTTCTTCAACAATGTCTTTGTATTTGAGCTAATGCTTATTTTGGTTGTTGCCTTTTTGGTTGTAGTCTTTTTTGCAGTAGTCTTTTTGGTTTTAGCTGTTGATGCCTTTCCCCATACACGGAATGTCTTTTCTGTCACGTTGAACTTTATGACTTCTGTGAATTCCCAATCAATAATGAAATTGTTTCCAGTATCCTCTGTGTATTCAAATCCAGTTATGATATAATTGCCATCTATTTCTGATTTTGACGGACTTGTCATTACCTTCGGCTTTTTCCGATTGTTTTCTGCTAATGCGATATAATCATTGATTCTGTGCAATCTCCCGTGCCTTGACTCTTGGTCGTAAGTAACGAGGGATTTGCAAGTGATGACTCTGCCATTTGTGGATATGTGATTGGTAGTAGAGCCGACAGAACCAACATATGGGCTGGTATTAAAATCACTATCCTTTTGAATCTTTATTTCATTAATGATGTTGGTAATGAAGACTCCATTATAGATTAAATGTGCTTTAGTCATATCTCTACACTCCTCTTATCAGGTTCTGCCTTTTCAAGTAATTGTTCATGCTGTCAACGATGTATTCGCTCGCCTCTTGCTCTATGATTCCGTTAATGTTGAAGTTATTGTTAACTACGTTGCTGTTGCTGTTGCTTGTTTGATTATAGTAGGCATCATTTAGTGTGCCATCGAATCCTTCATATCCTACGTCTGATGTGCTGAAGCCTTCAAATTCTGCACCGCTCCATCCTATAAGCTGTTTTCCCCAATTGACTGCAGCTTGGAACTTGTCATAAATCGGTTTCACAGTTGCCCACGCAGCTTGGAATGGTGCTGTTATTGCATTCTTGATTCCAGTTGCAGCATTTGATATTGCATTCTTTACCGATGTCCATTTGGATGATATTTGTCCTAAAACTCCTTTGGCCGTATTCACAGCAGCTTGAACACCACTTGCAAATAATCTTACAACGGATATTACTAAGTTGATTTGAGCCTTTACTCTTCCCCAAGCAGTAGATACTGCATTAATTAATGCTCTTACAATATCGAAATTTCCGCCAGTTGAAATTCCGAAGAAGTTTAATACAGCTCCTATCACTGGTTGTATTGCCTGCAATAACCAATTCCATGCATCTTTAAGCCCTTGCATAAATGCCTGAACATCTGGGTTGTTGATAAATGCCTGCCATAACCGATTCAATCCAGCTTGTATAGCTTCTAACATCGTTCCGACATCACTCCACCAGCCGAACGCCTTTCCGATTTCATAAACTGCTGCCACCAATAATATGACAGCTCCTATAATTGCTAAGATTGGCCATAATGCAGCCCCTTCTGCAATGGCTAAACCTTGAAATGAGAATGCCGCTCCATCTGCCGCAGCAGCTTCTGATGTAATGCCCAAGGCATTTAGTCCGTGTGCTATTGCACCTTCTCCTTCCACAAGGTTTGCAAGTGCTTGTCCTTGTCTGAAGGCATCTATTGCACCCTTTGCCTTATCAAATGTTCCAGAAACAGTATCAATAGAGTCCTTGACTGTTTCAACTCCTCCTTTTAAAGCATCAAAACCTTGCTTTGCCTGATTAACTGCAGATAATCCAGTCGTGACTGAAGATGCAATACTACCACCAATGAGGATTCCTGTACTTAACCAACCTCCAGTTGCAGAATCCAAATCATTGAACCCTTGCAATAGATTTTTTACCGCAGGCAGTACAGTCTCACCAAGTTTTTTACCAGCTCTTGAGAAGCTTTTCCCCATTAATGCTTCCAAACCCTGTGTACTATTCATTAAGTCATCGGTAGAACCAGTGACTTTATTTACAGCATCCAAATATCCATTGAGGTCGTCTTCCTTACCGCTCCAAAGGCCAGTTCTCATTAATGCATCTTCTGTGATACCATACTGGTCTAATGAAGCATATGCTCCTTTAATCCCTTTGGATAGGTCAAACATTGCTTGTTCAGCTTTAGCTTCGGAACCAGTCATCGCGTACACATATTGTCCGAAGCTTGCGACTTTTGTTGATGCGGAATTGATTTCTCCAGCTGTAGCTCCAGTCGCTGACTTGATTCCATTTAATGCAGGGATAAGTTGCTGCATTGAGATGAGGCTTGAATCGGTTGTCTTATCAATTGTATTGTATAAGGTTTCAGAGCTTGTCTTCAAATCTCCCATATTCTTAATGAGGATTTTATTTGTCTCTGCTTTTTTACTCGTGCCATAGACAGTATCCCATATGGATTTTCCAGCAAGACCACTTATAACTCCGTTTACTGCGTTTGCAGTTCCATCAACATTGTTGGATAGTTGCTTCTGCAAATCCTCCAATTCTTTCTTTGCATTCTTGATTTGGGAGTCATCGACATCAACATCAACGCCGACCTTTTCGCCTTTTAGGTCATCGACTTCCTTTTTCGCTACTTTTATCTCATCATCAGCTACAGCTAATTCCAAATCTAATCTTTTTTTCTCTAAATCACTTAATTCCTTTTCCGCAGCCTTAAGTGCTTCATCTCTGATATTGATTGGGATGTTTGCTGAGCCCTTGATTACATTAATCGTGTTCTTTAGCTCTTCTATCTTCTTGTTTGTCTCATCAAGTTTTGAAGTGTCGGTATCTAATTTTAGTTGCAATTTTTTAGACCTTAGCTCATCAGCCTTCTTTTCCAAATCATTAAGTTCCTTTTGAGCTAATGACAAATCTCCATTTTCAACATTGAAATTTACGTCAATATCATAACTTGGCATTTTGACCTCCATTATGTGAGTTGGTCTACATTAAGTAAAACAATATTTCTAATAAAATAATGATTATGGTTTATATTGAAATAAACATTAATTAAAATAAGGGTTCTTGGTTAAAGTGTCATTTTAATTAATCATCATTTCAAAATAATAAAATAGAAAGAGTGGGGAAATCTTTCTAATATGTCACCATTGGTTTTTGTCTGCCTCTCCAATCACGAATTTTTTTATCTATAACCTTAAAGGCCAAGACCTGAAAAGGAGTAAATTCACGATACTCTGATAAAGTGACGGTCAGGAAACCTCTGTCAACGAATCGTGTAATGTAACTCAATTCCCCATCCTCATAGTCGAGCAGACGTTCTAAAAATTTTGAAGTTCTTTGAATTTGGAATTGTCAATATTTATTCCACTAATCTCACAGCATTTAAAAGTCAAGATTGTAGCCAAACCACCAGTAAACAACTTGTTTATCTGCTCAAGAGTAAACGGCTTATTGTCATGCTTATTTAGAACGCATTCCTTGATGAGCAAGGAATTGAACTCCGCGGTTTCCAATGCCCTTTTGTTTTTGCTTAATTCGACAAATCTTGCCTGTGATATTGGCCTTATACGAACTCCTATCTTTATGTCCTTATATTCAACGACCACATCTTCATAATACTCATTGTTTAGTATCTTTTCCTCTGTTTGTGCGATTAAATCTTCCAACTCTATAACTTCATTCTTATTTTGCATAAAAAATCCTCCATTTTTGCAAAAAAATCCAAAAAAAATATCTAAACCATAAAAGGTTTAGATGTATTTATTCAGCCTTACGAATCAATTCGTTAACTGCAAACTCCATTTTTTGGGTAATACCGTCTGACGGAGACCATTCGTCCTCATCGCTGGTTACAGTAACGCCATTTCCGATGATTTGTCTTCTGTATGGTGTGCCATTTGCAAGATAACTGTCTCCAGCACAACTAATGGATTTAAGGTTTCTGCTGTTTAAAAGTTCCTCAAGAGCTATAGCGTCCTCTACAGTCTCTGGCCAGTATAATCCTTCAACACTAATTGTTCCACCAGTGTTTGATGCACTTGTACTTACATCTCCATTGAATGTTAGGGTGGTGTTGGTGTCTCTGTTTTTAGATGAGGACACTTTAGTAGCGTAAGCGATTACTTGAGTTTTATCCTCATTGTTTGTTAAAACGATTTGTACATTAAAAATTTCTGCGCCCATTTTCTATTCTCCTTCGTAAGCTGATATCTCGACAGAAACGTCTAATTCTATTACACGTATGACGTCAGGAATATAAAGCTTTAAGTTTGCCTTAATTTTGTCTGTAGCTACACTAACGATACTGTATTCCATGTCAACGAGGTAATTGTTTCTGATTGCTAAACTTTTTTCGTATTCGAATAATGCTTTTACCAAATCTCTTGTGAGTTTGTTGTTGTCCTCTCCAAGGATATCTTCGAGTGCTAATCGTTTGATGATGTAGTTTTTCACCCTTTCAATCTTCATATCATAATCCGCAGGTGTGACGTTGCTTAAGCATTGAACAGTACCTAATCTGCGGTTTTTGTATTTGGTTGTATGGAATCCGTTGTTGAGCAAGTTTTTCCAAGTCACAGCAGCAGTAAGCGGATAAACCTCTTTAGAATTTAATCCGATTACTCCATCGTAGACTTTTGCGGTTTCTGTTTTATTTACCGCTCTGCCAGCAGTGAAAGCAGAATGCCAACAACCACTTTGAGCGATATTAAGTGCCTCTGCATCACCGTTTAATCTTACTGGAGTTACAATAGCTTTGTAAATTCCTTTGTCTGCGAATAATGATTTGAATTGGGTGATGAGTGCAGCGGTTGCATTAGTCAAGTCAAACCCAGTGATTATTCCAAAAGGCTTTTGCTTGAGGAATTGGGAATCCACAAATGATTTTAAAGTTCCCATTACTGGGTTTAAGATATAGGTCTCATCATCTGCAACTGCTAATGAGATACTTTCTGCAAGAGTCAAGATGTCAAATTCTTCTTCAGCTAATAATACAAGAGCATCTGCAATTGCCTGATTAGTGGAGTTAGTAGCTAATGTTTGTGCCCCATAATTTGTGTTTATTACCAATACGCTTTCTGCACCACGGGATTGGTATGTGCTGTTGAAAATGTATTCTAAGCAATAAAAACTAACAAATGATGTTGGCACTACATCTTTATTTGCGTTAGCTACACTATTATCGCGAGGTGTTTTGTATTCTCCAACAAGTGCATTTTGTGCTTCGTCTAAATCTGTAAATATGTCTATTTGGAATGTAGAAGTAGGGAAAGCACCGACAAGTGCTACTTTACCTGCATTTCCATATGTGCTCTGTTTGGTTTTCTGTACGTCGTAAACTTCTATGTGTGGTTCAATGTTTACCAATTAGAACCCTCCATATTTTTTCAATTGTTTATTAAATTCTTCTTCTGTTTTAATCATGATGCCATTCTCGAAAAGGTATCTTTCAAAACCTTCACGAATATAAGGGTTGATTTTTTTCAACTCTTCATCGAGATTAATACTTTTAGCCTTTTTTTCTTTCTTTTTTGCCAAAAATAAAACGCTCCTAATGTTTTTTACTTTTTTCTTTTAGATATAAATCTTCAGCAACAACATGAGTCTCAAGACCATCTAATTCTATTTGGGTGATTATATCCCTATCTGGAGAATTGCTCTCATGCTCGTTCATCTGCACGATTATATGCAATCCTTTGAGGGTATAGGTGCTTCCATACTCATATGAGATATTTCTAAAGACAATATGTCTCTGTTTGCAAGTTAAATTATTTTTTAGCACATTCTTGATGTGTTTTACAGCTGTACGGAGGAACTGGCTTCCTTCAAGATAGTCAGTATTCTTTGTCTTTACCAAAATATCCACCATGGCTGTGTATTCTGCACTATTAAAAGTTTCAGCACGTGTTTCCAAATCCATATTTGCGATGTAAATAGTATTATTCTCTTCTGCTGGAACGCTTTGATTGATGAATTTTATATTAAATTGATTAATGAAATCATCATTGGTTGTTTTTAGCAGATTATAAATCAATATATCGCTGGTCAAATCTGTCTCTAACATTGTCAAATACCTTTATTTTAAAATTTTACCTAAATATGAGGCTATAACGCTCTCAATATCTCCATCAGTCATATTAATACTTGGCTCTACAAATGGGTCTGCCTTGATTCCGCTAACCATATGCCCTTTGCTAAAATAATCAGTTCCATTCTTTACCCAATGCAATGCATGAAAAGTTACTGGTGCTATCCAATGAGCCTTTGAACCCTTATCAATTGCCAGAGGATAAGGAAAACCATCTACTGAAGAGGCCGTATTTCCAACAAGATACTGTGCGTTGCCATCTTTAGTAATATCCACGCTATTCCTCATCATTCCAGTTTTATAATGTTTCATGGAAATTATCTGCTCTTGATGGGATTGTAGATTTTTACTTACAGCAAGAGCCAATGGGTCGGCCACAGCATTCAACTCTTGCTTTTTCGCCTCAAGATGATTAGCTATTTCACCCATACATGATGACAAAATTCTATCACCATGAATTAGTTTTATGCCTTCATCAATTCCATCGGTATTAATATTAACCTTTACGGTAGTCGTTATCTCAGGAGTAAATCGAGTCATATTATCCAAATGTTATTGTTGTTTTCCTTCTTTTCTTTAATTGAATGCAATCCATTCACCCTTTGATTGATGAATGAATTGAGAATGTTCATTGCTTGTTTGTAAAGCAATCCGCCGTAGCTCTGAACATAAGTGTCTTCCATATCCTCGTTATTTACACGGATATTATATTTGTTCCAAAGGTCGCTCGCTGCAAGGAGGCATACGCCACGCAAGAAGAAATCTTTCTCCGCAGTTGAAAAGTTGTTAATGTCAAGACGGTTGCAGTAGAGTAAGGCCTTATCAAAGCTTATGTAAAAGAAGTTTCTGACTTCAGAACTTGAAACTCTTTTGTTGCAATTTTTTTCTTGAAAATCTGCAATATCATCAATGAATGGCTCAACAGTTTCTGTCTCTTCAGTTACTGTAGAAACCGCCCAACCATCGAGATGACTGAGAATCTGATTTTGAATTTCTTCATTGTATTCTACAGTAATTTGAATCATCTCCATTTTTAAAAAAGTAAAAAAGTTGGAGGAATTCCTTTTATCCTCCATTTGCTGTTAGTGTGATGGTGAAATTCTTATGATTGGAACGGAAGCTTAATTCTTCTGTAGAATCATCATATCCAGTTGCCTCTACAGTTGCTTCGTAATCTCCATAAGCTAAGTCAAATTCCACTTTTCCATCATCATCGGTTGTCTCAGATGACTCATCGATGGTTACGGATGCTCCTTTGACTGGGTCTGTACCATCAGTAACAGTTATAGTCATTTTGTAGGTTTGAGGCTCTTCCTCCTCAGTATTGTCGCCCTTAGTTACTGGGGGTGTAATCAACATCCGCATAGAGCACATCTTCTGCAAAGATAATACCTACATCGAACATGACATCAACAGAAGTCAAATAAGATTTTTTCTCAATGACATATGCAGCTTCAGATTCAATATCCATTACTGGTGCATATGCGATGGAATCTGGGTTTGCGATTAAAATTACATCATTGTAACTGTTTACAGGGTTGTCTAATGCGTCTAATTGTTGGACTTCAATACCACGTAATGTGAGGTTGCCGTTGTCATTGAAGAAGTATCTGTCTCCGCCTTCGGTTTCTCTTTTTGCTGCTTCAGCGATTAAAGCAGCTTCTAATTGAGAGGATACGAAGATTTTTGCTTGTTTCCTTTTACCTCTTTGTTTTACGTATTGTTGAATCATTCCATCGATTTGTGGAATTATGTCATAACCAGCACCAGCGTTTATGGTGATGAATTCGGTTTTATCGGTTTCAGTAGAATCTGAATTCCAATGAACTCCATATTTTCCTTGTGGTGCTTTAGCGTCTTTTGGCTCGTGACTGGTACTATCTAAATATGCACCAGCGACTGCATCTAATTGGTCGAGGATTCCAGAGAGTGCGTGAATACCTTTAGCATCTGCGGTGGTGTTTTTACCGAAGATTGCGATTTGTTCTGCGGAAAATGCTACAGAAGGCACTAATAAGGATTCGTATTTAGCGATGAACCCTTCATGTTCAATGTTGGTCTTTAAAAAGGTTTTAGGGATATATGTGTATGCGGTGAAAGGTTGAGCTACTAATGTATCTTTTAAGACATCTGGTATGGTCTCAGTGACATCTGA
>Ga0247610_10002739_pt1 | contig 19971 bp, 19 predicted proteins | sample 174DNAGHGhighgp2_FD_193483 | JGI IMG/M metagenome (GOLD analysis project Ga0247610, IMG submission 193483) | Sheep rumen microbial communities from Palmerston North, Manawatu-Wanganui, New Zealand - 1742 DNA GHGhigh gp2 | ecosystem: Host-associated > Mammals > Digestive system > Stomach > Rumen...
TATTTAATAGATGAAATTCAAAATAACTTTTTATATCATGGGGTAAAAAAATTAAAAGTTTCAAGATTTGACCCTATTAGAGGAAATGCCTATTTATTAAGAGATGAATTTGATTTATCAGATGAAAGATTTGAATCTATAAAAACAAGTACATCAAGAGATGATATAGCATTTACTTTAGAATATAGAGATAAAGAAGATATTGAAAAGAATTATATAGTTACTCCAAACGGATCTTTAAGTAAAGCTGTTAATTCTAAAGATATAGTTATAGTTGATAATCTAGCTAAAGATATAGATACAATAAGAAAAGATATAAATGCAAACGATGAAATAGTTGAAGAAAAAGGTAAGGTGAGAAAATATGTATAATGATTCACTTAACTTAAATTTATATAAGATATTTTATGATGTAGCTCAATATGGATCTATATCACTTGCATCTAAAAACATGTTAATATCTCAACCTGCTGTATCTAGATCAATTAAAAAACTAGAAGAAGACCTAAATGTAGAATTATTCTATAGAACAATAAATGGAATGGTTTTAACTGAAAAAGGTAAAGAATTATTATCTTATGTAGAAGATGCTTGTAATTCACTTAAAATAGGTGAACGAAGCATGATGGAATCATCTAGTTTAATTAAAGGTAAACTATCAATTGGTGTTCCATCTCACATTGCGTCATTTTATATATTTGATAAGATTAGAGATTTTCATATTAAATATCCTCATATTGAAGTATCAATTATTTCAAGATCAACTGCTGAACTTTTAAGACAACTTGAAAATCATGAAATAGACTTTATAATTGATACATCACCAATTGGAGAATCAGAAAAAGAATTACATATTGAAGAATTAATTAAATGTCCTCATTGCTTTGTTAAGAGAACAGATTCTAAATATGAAGTTAATTCTTTAAAAGATTTAGAAAATATTCCAGTTGTACTTCCAGTTGAAAGAAGTACTCATAGAAAAAGATTAAAAGAATTATGTTTAGAAAAAAATGTGACTTTTAATAATATATTATCTATTGAAAATTCAGAAATGATTCATGAAGCTGTATTACAAGGCGTAGGTGTAGGATATATCTTAAAGAATGTAGTACAAAAAGATATAGATGCTGGTATTCTTGAAGAAGTTAATATTGGCGATGAACTTCCAAGTGTAACAGTTAATCTTGTATACATCGATAAGTATTTAATGCCAGCTCCAAAAGAGTTTATAGATAATTTCTTAAAGAATATTAACTAAAAGTTATAAGGGGTATAAGTTTTTCTTATACCCTTTACACATGTTTATATTCTATATCTGAAATTGGTATTTTACAAAAAAAACTAAATGATTATAATATTAATTACTTGAGATGAGATTTGTTGATTTCTACTAACTACATTCATTTTAAGTTAAAGAATAAAAAGGGAAAAATTTGGTATCAATTGTTGATGTAGCTGTTAGATTATAAAAATAGACCAATAATAATTTCTTAACTACAAAAACAAACCATATAAATTATCAAAGAATGCAATTCTATTGCAATAATACACGATTCTTTGATTACCAAAAATCAATATCTTAAACTACGTCTAGCAATTGATATGATATTGATATTAGAATAAGTTGGGGTAAAGGATTGATAGGAGTTTAAACTTCTATTTTTTCTTGCTATAATATTTGTTAAGGTGATTATATGAAACATAAAAGAGTGTCTGCTTTTTTAATAGATATGTTGTTTATTACTTTATTAGTTTCGTTATTATCAAGTAGTAAAATAGCTAATCCTAGATTACTTATGTACAATGAAACACTTGAAGTATATACATCTATGGTAAGAAATATGTCAGTTGGATCAGCTCCAGATACAATTAATATGATTAATATGATGTATAAATTAGAATATTCAATGTTTTTTACTAATCTATACTATGTAGTATTATCATTTCTTTATTTTGTTGTATTTCAATATTTTACAGGTGCAACATTAGGAAAGAAATTGATGAAATTAGAGATAAAGAAAATAGATAAATCAAAGATGGATATGTTTACTTTAATTAAAAGATATTTATTAGGTGGATTAACATATTTTTCAGGAGTACATTTTCTTATTATAATTAAGCTATTATTACTTGTTACGATTAAGGAATCATCTGTACTTTTAACATCTTTTTTTACAGTTGCAGGATTTGGTATAGACATAGCTAATATCATCATGTTATTTAAGGATAAAGATGGTAGAACGCTTGCTGATAAATTTGCTAAGACTAAAGTTCAATATTTAGTTGAAAAAGTAAAAGAAATATAATAAAATACATATTCATAATTTATTTTGTTTTTTGATAATTTATGTTATAATTTATTAACGGACTGAAAGGGGATTCTTATGGGTTTGACTAGAAGTGAATTAAGAGAAAAGATTATTACTATTTTATATCAAATAGAACTATATACAGATAATAAACTTGAATATAGTTTAGATGATCTTATTAAAGAAAATTTAGAAATCGATAATGAGTTTGTTAAAGAAATGGTATATGGTATTACAACATATAAAAATGAAATTGATGAAATAGCTAATGAATACTTAAATAACTGGACAATTGATAGATTAGATTCAATGGGAAGACAAATACTTAGACTTGGTATATATGAACTTAAGTATACTGAAACACCAGATCCAGTTGTTATAAATGAAGCTATTGAACTTGCTAAAAAATATGCAGATGATTCAGTAAGAAAAATGATTAATGCAGTTTTAGATAAATTAATAAACAAAGAGTAAACAAAAATGTTTACTTTTTATTTACAATAAACTAGTAAAAAATATCGATTAATACTATAATATATGTTAATATAAATAACTATTGGAAGGGAGTTTTATGTATGAAAACATATATTGAATTATCTAATTATGTATGTGACAGAGTTAAAAATAATAAAGAACTAGGAGGATTTAACAAATATATAGCTAGTCAATTATTAACTGTATTTTTACAAAAATATTTTGAAATTGAAGATTTAGATAATAAAAATATTGAATATATGATTATTAAATTAAAAGATAAAAAGGATGGAGTAAGAATTTGTATAGATGGCAAAGCTATTACATTTGTTGCAACTAATAAATCATTAGTGGCTTTAGATGATAACAATAATGAAGTAATAACTATTAAAACTGAAGATATAGATGAAGAAAAGTATCAAGTTATAGGAAATATTCAATGTGAAAATAGTTCATATGAATTCATAGTTAAAAATCCTAAACAAGGGATGGCTGATTCATATGAATTAAATAGAACAGTAAATGGTGAAAAATTATGTGGTGCTTATAAACCAGTTGGAGCTATTAAAAGTAATGAGGAAATTTTTGAATTTGTAGTATATGATGAAAATGGTAATGCACTTGAAGGAACACCTTCATTCTTACTTAAAATTGTTAATTTAGTTAAATTCCCTGGTGGAGTAGTATATCCAGGTGATTTTACAACAATAAGAATTGGTTATGATAATGATCAAATAGATTATATAGCTAATATCTATTATTCATTAGAACAAAATTTACTTAAATATAATGATGTTATTGAATCAATTAAAACTTCACAAGAAAGTGTTAAGAATAAGTCAAAGAGAAAAGAAAAAGTAAGAAACAATAAGTAATCATGTTATACTATTTATATATAGTAGGTGATTATGATGAATACAAATATAGTTGAAGATATTTTAAGAAATGTAAAACAAAAAGATAATAGAAGAAATGTTGATATTTATAAATATCAAATGGTTGAATATTTATTAGGTAAATATTTAAAAGTATTATATGGAGAATATGTATTCCCTAACAGTGATTATAAAAAAGAAATCGTTGTTAAAGGAAAGAATATGTATACATATAAATTAACACGTATTGATGGAACAACATTAGATGTGGATGTTTATTTAACTGAAAATGAATTTATTGTTAGAGGAACTAGAAATGGTGAAGTAGTATTTGCTATTAATAGTAATGATAAATTTGGTAAAGATAAAGTTGAATCTACAATAACTTATGAAGGTTTAACTGAATATCAAGAAACTCAACTTAATTCAGATGAGTTAATGTGTGGTATTGAAACAACTGCAATTAAACAAACTAAAGATGGTGAAACAGTTTATCGTAAATTCGATAGAATGGGTGTTAACAATAGTTATGATGAAACTGAGCTATATGATCAATATGGAATTGATCCGGTAACAAATAAAAGAATTAAACAAGAATTATCTGCTTTAGGTATTAAAGGAATTGTTGGATGGTTACATGCTAAACTAACAAAGAATAAAGAAAAATATAATAAATTTGAACATGACTATGATGACCCAAATATGTATGTTCCTTATTTTAACTTACCATCTGATGGACAAATTTCAAATTTAATTGCTAAATATGATCGCAGTAATGAAGATAAGAGATGGAGTTTCCAAGAACTTAATGTAGATGATAGAGATGAACTATTACAAGAATTAACAGATGCATATAAAGCATATGAATCTGATAGAGAAAATTCAATTAGAATGACTGTAGATAGTTCTATGGATTTATTCTACTCTAAAGTTCAATATGAAATGGATTATAAAAAAGAAAATTCAGAAGTAAATAAATTACAATAAAAAAGCCAGGATATATATCCTGGTTTTAATATAGTCTTCTTCCTCTAAATTTAACGATTTTTCCTTCTTTTTCTAATTCTTTGTTTTTTAAATATGTATCTATGATGCCTATTGCTCTTTGAATATCTTCTTCAGTTATATTATCTTTATCTATTTTATATAATTTTCCATTAATTAAATAAGGTAAACCTGAATAAACAGGCGAGACAATATTACCTTGCTCATCTGAATATAACATATTTACTTGCTCACCAGTTTCAAAGTCAAATATTATTCCGTATGTAATAAAAGCTTTGTGTTGTTCTTGAGGCTCTTTAATATATAAAGCTCCAAAGTTATCTATGTAATCAAACATTGTGACATCGTATAAATAGAAATCATCACGTGTAACACTTATATCTTGCATGATAGCACCTTCTTTTTCATATATTATAGGTAATCCGATTTGCTTATTCAAGAAAAAAGTGTTATTATATACAGCAATTTAAGGGGTTTTTGGTATGAAAAAGTATATCGTGAATTATACAATTGATGGAGATCAAGTAAAAGTTTTTAATAATTGTGGTGAAACTGCAGTTGTTAAAAAGAATAGAAGAAACTTAAAAAAAATTGATAAATCAGTTGTAGAGAGTAAAGTTAAAATCATGGAACGTATTAATGAATATGAAAGAAAATCAAAAGAAAGAACTGCTGTATTAGCTGTTAATATTTTATCTACTATGCTAAGTGGATTTGCAGTAGTAATGTCTTTTTTTACTGGATACATACCATTTATGTATGCATCTTTAATTATATTAGGAGTATCTTTAATTCCGACTGTAGCTAAATCTGTTTTATATGCTATTGATGTACGTGAAATAGGTGAATTAAAGAGAATTACAGGTTATAGAATGAACATGGAATTTACTTTACCTAAATTAAAGAAAACAAAAGAAGATGTATAGTTAACTGTAAAACGCTTACAAGTTATTAACATTTAAAATATCTCGTATTTATGGGATATTTTTTTATTTGTAAAAATAAAATTTATAAAAAACGTAAAAAGTTGCAAATGCAACAAAATATAAAAAGATACTTTGATATAATTTAACCAAGATAGGGAGAGGAAAAAATGAAAATTATTAAGAGAGATGGACATATAGTTGATTATTGTCCAGACAAGATTGCAGCAGCTATCTCTAAAGCTAATTCAGAGGTCGAAGAAAGCGAAAGAGTTACAGATATTCAAATAAAGAATATCGTTAAATATATTGAAAGTAAGAACAAAAAGAGAATGTTAGTTGAAGACATTCAAGATATCATTGAAGAAAGATTAATGGGGCTTGGAAAATATCAATTAGCTAAAGCTTATATTACATATAGATATACAAGAGAGTTAGTTAGAAGATCTAATACTACTGATAAATCTATTAAAGAATTAATTGATGGAGAATCAGAATATTGGAATACTGAAAATTCAAATAAAAATGCAAAAGTTGTTACAACTCAAAGAGATTATCTTGCAGGTATTACATCAACAGATATCACAAGAAGATTTTTACTTCCTGAAGATATAGTAAATGCACATGACAATGGTATTATTCACTTCCATGATGCAGATTACTATGCTCAAAATGCATTACATAACTGTGATCTAATTAACTTAGATGACATGTTACAAAATGGAACTAATATCAATGGAGTTATGATTGAACATCCACATAGATTCTTAACTGCCATGACTATTGCAACTCAAATAATTACATCGGTTACAAGTAGTCAATATGGAGGTGCAACAATCACATTAACTCACTTAGCACCATTTGTTAGACAATCTAAAGAAGCTTATGTTAAAAAATATAAAGCAAGAAAATTAACTGCAAAACAAGTTGAAGAATTTGCTATGGAAGACTTAAAACGTGAAATCGTTGATGGAGTACAAACATTCCAATATCAAATTAATTCAATGACTACAACTAATGGACAAGCACCTTTCTTATCAGTTTGCATGTATTTAGGTGAAACTGATGAATATAAAGACGAACTTGCAATGATTATTGAAGAAGTTCTAAGACAAAGAATTGTTGGAATGAAAAATGAAAAAGGTGTTTATATAACTCCTGCATTCCCTAAATTATTATATGTACTTGAAGAAGATAATATTAAACCAAAAAGTAAATATTATTATTTAACTAAATTAGCAGCTGAATGTACTGCTAAACGTATGGTTCCTGATTATATCAGTGAAAAAGTTATGCATGAATTAAAGAAAAATGAATTAGGTGAAGGAGATTGCTATCCATGCATGGGATGTCGTTCATTCTTAACTCCTGATAGAACAATTCATTTAGGAAATATAGCTAAAGCTGGTAACTATGTTCCAGGTAAAGGTAAATACTATGGTAGATTTAACCAAGGTGTTGTTACACTTAACTTACCTGATATAGCTTTATCAAGTGGAAAAGACATGAATCTTTTCTGGCAAATATTTGAAGAAAGACTTGAACTATGCCATAGAGCATTACAACTAAGACATGAAAGATTAAGTCATGCAACTTCAGATGTAGCACCAATCCTATGGCAACATGGAGCATTAGCAAGACTTGAAAAAGGTGAATCTATTCATGAATTATTACATCATGGATATTCAACTATTTCACTAGGATATGCTGGTTTATATGAATGTGTTAAATATATGACAGGACATTCACATACAGATGGTGGAAAAGGTAAAGAATTCGGACTTGCTGTAATGCAAAAATTAAATGATGCATGTAAGGTATGGAAAGAAGCTGAAGATATTGATTATTCAGTATATGGAACTCCAATTGAATCAACTACTTATAAATTTGCTAAATGCTTAAGAGAAAGATTTGGAGTTATTAAAGGTATTACTGATAGAGATTATATTACTAACTCATATCATGTACCTGTATTTGAAGAAATTGATGCATTTACTAAGTTAAAATTAGAATCAGAATTCCAAAAACTATCTCCAGGTGGAGCTATCAGTTATATTGAAACTGCTAATTTACAAAACAATATAAATGCTGTATTAGAAGTAATTAAATTCATATATGATAATATCATGTATGCTGAATTAAATACTAAATCAGATTATTGTCAATGCTGTGGTTATACAGGTGAAATCTTAATTGGAGATGACCTTGAATGGTATTGCCCAAACTGTGGTAACCGTGATCATGACAAATTAAATGTTGCAAGAAGAACATGTGGTTACATAGGAACTAACTTCTGGAACAAAGGAAGAACTCAAGAAATCAAAGAAAGAGTAGTTCATTTAGATAACAAGGACGAAGATGAGATATAATAAAGTAAGAAAAATGGATATTGCTAATGGAGAAGGTGTTAGAGTATCCGTTTTCTTTCAAGGTTGTGCTTTCCACTGCAAGAACTGCTTTAATCCTGAAACATGGGATTTCAAATGTGGTAAAGAATATACTGATGAAGTACAACAAAAGATATTAGACTTATGTGACAATGACTATATTGCTGGTTTATCAATTTTAGGTGGTGAACCAATGCATCCAACTAATATTAAAGGAACAACTGCTTTAGCAAAAGCATTTAAAGAAAGATTCCCTAATAAAAATATTTGGGCATGGTCAGGTTTCACATATGAAGACTATGTATCTAAACAAGATGTAATTAATTACATAGATGTATTAGTAGATGGTCAATACAAAGATGAATTATTTGATCCTAGATTAAAATTTAGAGGTTCTTCTAATCAAAGATTAATAGATGTAAAAAAATCTTTAAAAAATAAAAAGGTTGTTTTATATGAATTAGAAAGTGATGAATAATCACTTTTTTATTTTTATTTAAATAATAAAATGATAAAATATTTATAGGTGAGATGTATGAATCCAGAAAAAATTGGAGAATTTATCAAGAAGATAAGAAAAGAAAACAATCTTACTCAGGGAGATTTAGCTAATAAATATGGTGTTACATATCAAGCTGTATCTAAATGGGAAAGAGGTCTTAACTTACCTGATATATTACTTATTAAACAAATGAGTGATGACTTTGGTATTAGTATTGATGATATTCTTGATGGTGAAGTTAAAAAGCCAAAAAGTGATACTAAATCAAATGTTAAGGTAATTATTTTAATTATTCTTTTACTTGGTATTCTTGCAACAATGATATTTGTTATTGTTAAACATAATGAAGAACATTCATATAAATTTAAAACACTTGAAACTACATGTGAAAACTTTAAGGTTACAGGTAGTATAGCTTATGATAAAAATAAAAGTAGTATATATATATCAAACATCTCTTACTGCGGTGAACCTGATGATCAAAAATATAGTTTAATCGAATCATCTTTATACTTAGTTAAAGGCAAAGAAGAAAGATTAATAAGTGCTAGTAAAAAAAGAAATATAACATTAGATAATTATTTAATGAACATTAAATATAATGTTGAAGACTCTAATATCAACTGTGATATTCTAGATAAATATGAGTTAGTTATTAAGATAGATACATATTTAAATGACAATAAATCAATAAACTATAAAATACCTATAGTTTTAGCCGATAATTGTCCAGTAGAATAGATATTACATCTATTCTTTTATATTCGTTTATTATATAATAAATACCTGGTGGCGGTTATGTGTGAATTAGAAAAATTACAATCGTTTTATCAAAAATATGTCAAAGAAAATGCGCTTTTAGACGTTGATTTTTTTGATGTGTTTTTCATGGATTTTTCTAAGCTTATCACTTTTATTGATAATAAGTTCATACATGAATCGTCTTTTTATATAGTTAAAGCATTAGATAGTATATATCATGATAATGAAGAAATATTAGATCCTAATTTACCTTTATATAAAGCACAAAGTATCATTAATGAAATAATAAATACTAGATATTTAAATATATTATTTATTCTTTTTTATGCATATTCTAATGAAAAGAAAAATGTAGATATTAATTTATTTTCAGATAAAGTAGTATATGTTATTGAATGTAATCTTGGAAATGGAATTGATAGCACTAAGATAATTGAATTATTTAGTAGACTTAACAATGATGAAATGATTCTAAATTTATTAGATAAGATGTATAAAAGTAGTATTGTTAGACCTTTGATGGAAGATAACTTAATTGCTTTAAGTGCATTTAAATTTATAAATGATGAAAACAAAAGATTAGAAGTTGCTTTAAAATTCTTTGATGAAAGAAATATAGATGATCAAGTAATAAGTAGACATTTAAGAAGAAATATATTAAATAAGAAGTTATTGATGAGTCATGAAATGATACCTTTTTATAAAAGACATCATGTAGTTTTAGCTTACATTGTTTCAGTTGACGAAATAGATGCAGAAAGATTTAAAATAGACGAAGAAAAATACTATAAAGAAGATAGATTAGAAGAATTATTAGATAAATATAAAAATGTAGGTATTATAGATGATAGTACTTTAGAAGAAATAACTGAATTTGCTAAAACATATAGAAGTAAAATTACCATTGAAGATGTTAAGAGAAGAATAGGTAAGTCTAAAAATGCTAGAGATATTGTTGAATATCTTGCTTCAAGTGATAAAGAATCTAAAACATATAAAGATATATTAGATAAATTTAAAGCTATATATCCTAAAACTAGATTTGAATATATTCCATCTAATTATATATTTGTAAATATGCCTTTAGAATTCTTTAAAAAGTTTAAATTAGATGTATGGAGAAAGATGAGTAGTATACCTTTATTTAAACTAGATAAATCTAATAATTTAATATTAGCTAATATAATCATGTTTACTGGCATATTTGAAGAAGATTTACGAGTATCTTCTCGCATCGTTGATGTTTATAATTTATTCTCTAATTACAATTTGCCAATTGATGAACGTATTTATCATATATTTGATAAATCAATCATGAATGAAGATTACTTTGATGAAGTAGATGTTATTTATTATAAATTAAGAGAAAACGCTATTATTCCAGATGATTTAACTAATTGGTTATCCGAAACTATAGATTTAGATAAAATGAAAAAAATAAAGAAGCTAACAGGTAACATTGGATCTAAAATAAGTAAGTTTTTATCGCCTTATAAAAAGACTGATAATATATGGAAATTAAAAAGAGGAATTACTTTAACTAACTATCAAAAGATGTTCTTGAAAGAAAGCATGACTAATGAAGAAGTCATGGAATTACTTGAAAATGATGATGTTAATCAAGATATCAAAACATTTATTTCACCTTATATGAGAGTAAGTAAAAAATGCTATAAGATAAGAGAAGATTTAAGTAGTAAAGACTATGAATTTGTTATGAATAAACTTCTTTGTTTAAATATAAATGGAAGATATAATTCAGAATCATTGCGTAGATTATTTGAAAATATCCAATTGAAATATGATGAAAATTTCTATAATTTCTTTATGAGTAATCAAGATGAAATATTAAGTGATGATATATCTCAAATATTATTTAAACAAGTTCAATTAAGATATAGAAAGATAAAAAAATACTATGTTAGTCATGGTAATTTAACTCCTGATTATTTTGATATGATAGCCTTTATTGAGAAGATTCCATATGAAATTGAATTTGGGAATGAAGAATTTGCTAGAGAATGTAAGTCTAATAAAGTATCAAATGAAGGTTATAACCATTATGAAAAACTACTTCCTATACTTAGAAGTAGAAAATTATCTACAATACCTAGAATAGATAAAAAATACTTATATGAATATGATGGAGAACAATTCCCAATTCATGCAAAAGTTTTACCAATGACTGACTACGTTAATTTACTTGTAGGTGAGAGTAAATACACAAATTGCTGTCAAAGATATGGAGGATTGGGTTACCCATGTGTTAAACATGCAGCGTGTGAAGAAAATGGAGGTATATTTGCAACATATATTATCGTAGATAATACAGCATACATGTTAACTCAAAGTTGGATTTGGACTAATGAAGGTAAACTATGTTTTGATAATATAGAAGGAACAAACATATTAAAATCTGCTAGTCCATGGTTAAGAGAAATACTTTCAAAAGGTGTTGCATATGCGATTAAATGTGCCGTAGAGGATATGCATGAAGATTCTGTGAGTGCAGTTGAAAAATATATTAAAGATAACAAATTAACTGGCGAAGATGCAGAGAAGTTTAGAAGAAAACAAATACTAAATGCATTTACTGTAGGAGATGGTTTAGATGATTTAGGAGTAAGAGAAATATTCCCTGAATATGAAGTAGATGCAAGATGCTATCCTCCTAAAAATTATAATAATTATCGTGATTCGATGGCTGGAGAACAACATATTATTAAAAAGTTTGCCGAGGTAGATTTCCCTGATAAAGAATATCAAGATATTCCTTTATTTAGAGATTCTAGAAATATATCTCAAGAACAAGGAAGTTGTATTGAATATTATTCTTTAAGAAGAATCATGGATATGAATGATAAATATAAAAATCAATTTAAAGATATTACTAGTTTTGCTGCTTTATTTAAATGTGAAATTCATACTATAAACATAATCGTTGGTGAAGATTTTTACTTTATCTATAAGTTAGAAGATGGATTTGTTGATATATTGGATGTTCATTCAGTAAAACCAAGATTAGATGATGAATTATCATATCAATTATCAGAGATGTATAATTGTTTTGCTAAATTAATAAGTGATAATAAATCTATTTATATTAATACTAATTCGGAAGCATATTTATTATATTTACTTTATAAAAAGAGAAAAAAAGAAGAATTAGAAATTGATAATATAAAAAAAGAAAATGTAAAATGCAAAAAATTAAATAATAAACAAAAATTATAAATGCTATAATGGTGTTAGGTGATAATATGAAAAAGAAAATATTGGTTTTATTAGTTTGTTCATTACTATTAGTAACAGGATGTGGAAAGGATAAGATAAATACAACAGGCAAAGCATATTTAGCAAAAGAAAATATGTTAAAACTTGATAATTTAGCTTATGATGTTAAATTAACTACAAAAGTCATGGATCAAGATGTTACAATCAATATGGATTGTAAACAAGATATTAAAAATAAACGTGATTATTGTAAATTAGATGCTATGGGTATCAAAAACGAAATGTATACTGATTATGCTAATAAATATAGTTATACAAGAGTTGATACATCTGCTGTAATTGGGTCAACTGCTGAAGATAACAAATGGGTTAAGAGTAAAATAAATACAGTTGGTAATTCGTGGTTAAATATAGCTAACTATATTTTTAATGAAACAAAAGAAGAAAAAGATGGTAATACAATTTATCGTGGAACTATAAATACTAAAAAGTTATCTAAAGCATTAACTCAAATGAATACAAAATCACTTAACTTTGGTGGTTTAATGAGTAAAGATATTCCAATTGAAGTAGTAATAGATAGTAATAACTATATTAAAGAAATTAACTTTGAACTTGAAATAATCGGAGTAAAAGAAGTAGTTAATGTAACTTATAAAGATTATAATTCAGCTGGGGATGTAACATTACCTAACGTAGAATAGATTACTTGTGTAATCTATTTTTTTATTGTTTATAATATAAAAATAAATTATAATTAAAGTATGAAGAAAATAAGCGATAAATTATTAATTATATATTTATTAATTCAACCATTCTTAGATATGTTAATTTCTTATGGGATAAGAAATAATAATAAATTATCATATCTAGGAGTTATTTTTCGTGGATTATTTTTTATAGTCGTTATAGTTTATTTATTTGTGAATAAAAAAGAGAAGAAAGTATTATATTGTTTTCTAATTTATTATATTTTAGCAATAGGGCACTATGCAATTTCTTTTGATTATAGACCTATATCAGAAATATCTAATTTGATGCAAATATTTTATATATTCTTTTTAGTATTTTTCTTTAATTCAATAGATAATAAATATTTAGATGATAGATTATTAACTATTGTATATTTAATATATACTTTATCACTTCCAGTAGCTAAAATACTTGGAATAGGATTTGACATTAATGAGTTGTATTTTAATAAACATGCTTATTTAGGTTTATATTATTCAGGTAATGAACTATGTGCAATTTTAATTGCTTTAGTACCAAGTGTAATCACGTATTTAAAAAAATCTAAGAATATATTGATGATTGTATTAAGTGTATTTGCAACACTTGCTGCTATAGTTTTACTTGGAAGCAAAACTCTTGTTTTAGCAACTATCTTATTTATATTATATTTTATATTTAAATTAAGAAAGAATAAAATAGTTTTAATTATATCAATTATTTCATTAATTTTAACTATTGCAATTGTTCCATTTACTTCTACATTTAAAAATGTAGTTGCAAATTTAAAGTTTTATAATATAACTGAAAATAATTTAATAAGTATTAAAAATGTTGATAGATTAGTATTTTCGATGAGATTAACTTATGCTAAAAATCTAAATCTTGCATATGCAAATGGAAGTTTATTAAATAAAGTAATTGGTATAGGTAAAACAGGATTAAACAATATTAAAGATTCTGAAATAGATGCTACAGATATATTCTATTCAATTGGTACAATTGGAACAACAATATATCTAATATTCATGGTATATCTTATAAAAAATTATAAATTAAAAGGAATATATAAATATACATTTATATTACTTGTAATAATATCTTTCTTTGCAGGACATATATTTACTAAAGCTAATGTAACTTTATTTGTAAGTTTATTATTTAAAAAGAATTAATATATGTTATAATAAAAAACAATTTATGAGGTGAAGTATATGAAAAAAGAGCCTATTAAAAAGAGATTTCTTAAAATAAAATTGGAAGGTTTTTCTAAAGATTCTGATTTTGATTTATTTATAAATGGAAGAAATACACCAGTTAATACATTTGGAGATATTATCGTTCTTGATAAGGGATATGGTAAATTTTATGAAATATCTACAGGAAAGAGAATACCTGCAATTGTTGTATTTAAAGATGAATTTGATAAATGGACATCTATTCCAAAAATGGGATTTAGAATTGATACTAGAGCTCATCAATATACTATTCCTACTGAAGAAGAAATAAATGAATATTTATTTGTTAATGAAAATTCAGAGATGCAAAGTTATATAAAGTATTTATCTAAAGATATTAGAACTTTTAGTGATAAATTAAAGGATTTTATTGTTGAATCTCAAACTTTTTATGCAATAGCAAGAAAGATAAATAGAAGAGGACTTAAGAAAAGAGTATTAGGAAAGTAGAAATACTTTTCTTTTTATATTTTTAATGAATTAAATATGATAAAATAATAAATAGAAAGAGTTGGGTTTATGTTAGATAAATTTGTACCTGATAAATATTTTAAAAGTATATATGACATAAATTATAAGAAACTAAAGGTAAGTGGAATCAAGTGCCTTGTTTTTTCGATTACAAATACTTTAGTACCAGGTTCAGTTAAAACACCAACCAATAAAGTTAAAGATTTATTTGAAGATTTAAAGGATATGGGATTTAAGATATTATTACTTTCTAATAGACCTAAAAAAGATGTAACACCTTTTAAAGAGTTACTATGTGTAGATTCAGCTTATCTAGCATTAAAACCTTTAAAATTTAAATATAAGAAAATCATGAGAGTATATAATTTTAAAGATACAGAGATTGCTTGTATAGGATCTCAATTATTCTATGATGTATATGGAGCTAACAGGATGGAATTTACATCTATATATGTTAATCCAATTTCAAATGAGGAATATTCAGTTGCTAATTTAAATATCAAAATAGAGAATATGATATTAGATAAATTAAATAAAAAACAATTATTTAAAAAGGGGAATTACTATGAATAAGATTTGCTATGGATGTGGTGCTAAACTACAATTTACTGATAAAGATAAAAAAGGATATATACCTGAAAAAAAGTATGAAGACTCAAGCTATTGCATGAGATGTTTTAGGATGATCCACTACGGAGAAAATAAAGAGATTGAAACTCCTAAAGATATTCATGAAATAATTAATAAGATAAACAAAGATAATAAATTTGTTATTTTTCTAGTGGATTTCTTAAATATTAATTCATCTATTATAGATGTATATAGAAGTATTAAAAGAGATAAATTATTGATAGTAAATAAATGTGAATTAATTCCAAACCATGTATATAAAGATAAGCTTAAAGAATATCTTAAAGATACATATTCTATAAATGGAGATATCATTCTAAAAGGTGGTACTAAATCACATGGTATTAATCGTGTATTAAAATATTTAGTAGACAATAGAATAACTGAAGCATATATACTTGGTATATCTAACTCAGGTAAATCAACTGTTATAAATGACTTAATAGATGCTTTAGAAAGTAAACAAAAGAAAATAACAGTTAATTCTAAAGCTAATACAACATTAGACTTTATTAGAGTTAAATTAAATAATAATTTAACATTAATAGATTCTCCAGGATTTATCATGGATGATAATATAGTTAATGATACAACTGGTAAAAAGATAAGTGCATATGCATATCAAATGAAGGATGGACAAACTGTTAGTTTATTAGATGGTAAGTTCTATATTAAATTTGAAGATAAAACTAATATATGTTTTTATACTAACTTAAATGCTAATAAACCAATTACTAAGTATTATCAAGCAGCACCTAATTTAGTTAATAGTTATACTTTTGATGATAATACAGATATAGTATTAAAAGGAATTGGATTTATAAGTGTTAAGACAGGTACTAAGATTACAACTAATATAGATAGTAAATATCTAGAAATAAGAAATTCAATGTTCGGGGGCAAAAATGAGTAAAATACATGTAATGGATCCACTTCTTGCTGATAAGATTGCAGCTGGTGAAGTTATTGAAAGAATTGCATCAGTTATTAAGGAGTTAGTTGAAAACTCAATTGATGCAAAGTCTAAGAATATCATCGTTGATTTAGTGGATTCAGGTGTTAAACAAATAAGAGTAAATGATGATGGAGTAGGTATGGACAAAGAAGATGCACTTCTTTGTTTTCAAAGGCATGCAACATCAAAGATTAAAAACGAAGATGATTTATTCTTTATCAATACTTTAGGATTCCGTGGTGAAGCACTTGCTTCCATTGCGGCTGTATCTAAAGTAGATATGACTACTTCTCAAGGAAATGTTGGAACACATATTCAAATTGAAGGTGGAAAAGTAATTACTAATGAAGATGCTGCTTCTAGAGTGGGAACTATTATTGAAGTAAATGATTTATTTTATAATACACCTGCAAGACTTAAATATTTAAAGTCTGAACAAACTGAGTTATCTCATGTAACATCATTTATTGAACGTATTTCATTTGCGAATCCTGAAATATCATTTACTTTAACCAACAATGATCGTCGCATTGTTTATACATCAGGTTCAGGTGATTTACTTAAAACTATTCATGAAATATATGGATATTCAGTTTCATCAAATATGATTGAAATAAATGCATCATCAGATGACTTTGATATTCATGGATATATTTGTAGACCAACAATACTTAAAAGTTCTAAATCACATATGACAACTCTAGTTAATAATAGAATTGTTAATAATATAGATTTAAATCGCGCAATTAACGATGGATATTTTACATTTAAACCAGATATTAAATATCCAGTTGTCGTTATAAAAATAGAAACAGATCCAACTTTAATAGATGTTAATATACATCCATCTAAAGCGGATATTAAGTTTTCTAAGTTTGCTGAACTTCAACGTTTAGTGACTAAAACTATTGGTGAAGCATTAAGAAGAACACTTCTTATTCAACGAGAGGAATTAGGAGTAAATATCAATAAAGACTATTCTTTAGCAAGTGATATAGAATCAGTAGTTGCAGAGCCTGAAGAAGATAATTCTAATGTATCTCAAATGGATTTTAAAGATTTAATAATTCAAGAAAACATGAACTTTGATGAAATAAAAGAAAAAGTAGAAGAATCATCAGATACTTCTAAAAAACTTAATCAAGAGATTAAACTAATGAATTTAGAAGTAATAGGTGTAGCACTTGCATGCTTTATAATTGCATCAAATGAAGAAGGTTTATTTATTATAGATCAACATGCTGCTCATGAAAGATACAACTACGAAAAAGTAGTTAGAGAGTTTAAAGAAAGAAAAATAAATACAATAGATATGTTAGTACCAATTACCATGGAACTATCTAAATCTGATTTTATTAAAATAAAAGAACATTTAAATGTATTTACTGAATATGGATTTGGAGTAGAAGAATTTGGTATAAACACATTTATTGTTAAATCTCATCCAACTTGGTTAAGAGAAGGTAGAGAAGAAGAGTTAATTAAATCTATATTTGATTTAATTATAGATGAAAGAGACTTTGATCCAGTTAGATTTAATAATCGTGTTTGTGCAACTATTGCTTGTAAGGCATCAGTTAGAGCGAATGAACCAATTACTATTGAACAAGCTAAACATATTGTTGAATCGTTAAAGACATGTGACCAACCATATAACTGTCCACATGGAAGACCTACAATTATTGAATTTAGTCTTTATGAATTAGAAAAAATGTTTAAGAGAGTTATGTAATTTATTCAATCTTTTGCTTCTCAATTGGGTTAATTATTTCATACTTTGTAGGTACACCTACAGGAGCAACAATAGTTATCGTAAACTCAATAATTTTTATATTATTAAACTTATTTCTTGTATAAAAATGTCGACTAAAAAATAGTTGACATTTTTTATGTTAAATACCGAAAATTCGGTATTTTTTATTGTATTAAGTGGGTGTTTATAGTATATTATAATTACACAGTGGTAGAATGTGGAAGAAAGTGGGGGATTGATATGTTAATGGGTGAATATAGACATAACATAGATGAAAAAAATCGTCTAGTTATACCTAGCAAATTTAGACAAGACCTCGGCTCTGAATTTGTTATTACTCGTGGATTAGACAAATGTATATTTGTATTTCCTAAATCAACTTGGGAAACTACAATAGCTAATCTTAAGACCTTACCATTTACTCGTACCAATGCCCGTAATTTCACTAGATTCCTACTTTCTGGTGCTGCAATATGCGAATTTGACAATCAAGGTCGAATAAGCATTACCTCCCCATTGATCGAATACGCCGGTATCAATAAAGAATGTGTTGTTATCGGCGCAAACGATCGCCTTGAAATTTGGTCTAAAGAGTCTTGGGAAAAATTCATGAAAGACAATGAAGACGAATTTGAAAACATAGCTGAAAATCTATTTGATTCAGGTGATATAAATGCACTATAGTGTCTTACTTAACGAATCAATCGAAGGCTTAAATATAAAACCAGATGGAATTTATGTTGACTGTACCCTTGGCTATGGAGGACACTCAAGTGAAATCTTAAAAAGAATTCCTGATGGACATCTATATGCTTTTGATCAAGATCAAGAAGCAATTGATTATTCAAAAAAGCGTTTAAGCGAAATTAGTAGTAATTTTACAATTATTCATTCAAACTTCGAATACATGAAAGAAAAACTAAATGAATTAGGAATAGAAGAAGTCGATGGAATAATCTTTGATTTAGGTTTTTCCTCCCCACAAATCGATGATGCATCTAGAGGTTTCTCATTCATGAAGGATGCTCCTTTAGATATGAGAATGGATAAAAGTGCAACTAAAACTGCTAATGATGTTGTTAATAATTATAAAGAAGAAGATTTAACTAAAATATTTTTTGAATATGGTGAAGAGAAATACTCAAGAAGTATTGCAAGAAATATAGTTAAGTCTAGACCAATTCAAACTACCATGGAATTGGTTAAAATAATAGAAAAAAGTGTACCTTATGCATATTTTCATAAGTCACATCCAGAAAGACAAATATTCCAAGCAATAAGAATTGAAGTAAACAATGAGTTAAGTGTACTAAAAACTGTTCTTCCGGATGCTATAAATATGTTAAAATATAAGGGTAGACTCGCAGTGATAACATTCCATTCTTTAGAGGATAGAATAGTTAAACAATCATTTAAGAGTCTAAGTGAAGTACCTAAGGTATTTCAAGGATTAAGGTTAGATGATATTCCAAAAGAATATAGACCAAAAATCTCAATAATCAATAAAAAGGTTATTGAAGCTACTGAACAAGAGTTAAGTGAAAACTCTAGAAGTAAAAGTGCAAAATTAAGAATAATAGAAAGGGTGTAAGTTATGAAGAAGACTACTAAGTCAAGAACTAAATTTCATAAAGGTGAAAGATTATTTATATTTGTTCTTGCTGTTTTAGCATTGCTTTCACCTGTTGTTATTGTATATACATCTGCATCTTTAACTTCAT
>Ga0247610_10002740_pt1 | contig 19970 bp, 20 predicted proteins | sample 174DNAGHGhighgp2_FD_193483 | JGI IMG/M metagenome (GOLD analysis project Ga0247610, IMG submission 193483) | Sheep rumen microbial communities from Palmerston North, Manawatu-Wanganui, New Zealand - 1742 DNA GHGhigh gp2 | ecosystem: Host-associated > Mammals > Digestive system > Stomach > Rumen...
TCCATGTTCAATAGCATTCGCATTTATATTGTTAAAATAAATATTTCTTATATGAGATGTATCTAATCCCTCTAAATGAAATACTCTACTAATTCCATCATAATCATCTAGAATTTTAGAATTTACATTATCAATATAAATATCATCAATTATAGTATCAGGCAGATTATCACAGGTTTTTAATAATAGACTATAATAGTCCTTAATTACACCATTATAAGATTTAGGAATCACACATTTATTATAATTAGGATTCCAATTTAAATTAATATGGAATAAATATTTAACATTAATGCATTCTAAATTATAAGCATGTATATTTTTAGCATAGCCCTTTCTCATATTTGATGATTTTATTCTAAATGCACAATCTGTATTTTTATATTTTATATCATGAATATTAACATTATAAATACCACCAGATAATTCTGAGCCTAAAGTAATTCCAAATCCCTTTTCAATTAAGCAATTTTTAATTTCTATATTAAAGGACGGAATATTTACTCTTATTCCATCACTATCACGACCTGACTTAATAGCTATAGAATCATCATTTGTATTTGATATAACATTTTCTATTAAAACATTATTTGATGAATCAATATCTATTCCATCTGTAGATGGAGCGTAATCTATAGCCGAATCAATAATAACACCATTAATTTTAATATCCTTAGAATATAATATATGAATATTCCAAAAGCCAGAATCCTTTGATTTTATATCATATATTTCAATATTATTAGATGATTGTACCAATAAATTTCTAGGTCTTTTACAGTCATAATCACATAAGAATCTAATTCCTTTTGAATCATATTCCGCTCTCATTCCGCCTTTCATATCAATACCCCAATATTTAGAATACCAATATGGACCATTACCATCAATTATTCCCTTACCCTTTATAATTACATTATTACAATTAATTACATTAATTAATGCAGGATACCATTCCATTTCAATTCCTGCAACTCTTGTTTTAATATCATTATATTTTTCTTCATCTAATGTAGCCTTTAAAATTGCTCCATCTGAAATTTCTAAAATCATATTAGAATGCAAAAAAAGAGGAGCTATTTCGTAAACTCCCTTATCAATTTTTACATAATTATTACTATCAATTAATTTTTGTAATTCCTTTGTTTTATCCATAATTAAACACCTAAATAATAAGAAAGAACAATCCAAACCGCAAGACCAATCAAAATGATACCACCAATAATTCCAGTAAGCTCAATTTTGCCCTTAAATAGTTTTTCTATTTTACCACCTAAGAAGAGTCCTACTAGCGATATAACAAACGTTATAGCCATAATTATGCCTACATGAAGCCATATTGTAGTATTAGTTGATAATCCTGAATGTAAGGCAACGCCTGAGCCTAACGCATCAATCGCAGTGGCAAAGCCAAAATATAGAACCTCCTTTATAGAAAAAAGCTTAGGATTCTTTTCCTCTAAAGGAGCCTTCAATTCCTTAACTGATTCTATAATCATTTTGCCACCGATAATTAATAATAATGTAAATGCTATCCATGTAACAATTACACTTATTAAACTACCTGCGTTACCACCAGTTTGTTCTCCGACTATATTAGTAACTATCTCTACTAAAAAATACCCAATTAAAGGCATTAAAGCCTGCATAAAGCCAAAGACAAAGGCAATGAAAAAAGATTTTTTCTTGTTTATATCCTGATATATTAATCCACTAGTTACAGATACAGCAAATGCATCCATAGAAAGGGCAACACCAAGCGATATTATTTCAATTATAATTTTAAATTCCATTATAGAATTTCCCCCATATAAAAATAGGTCTAGCGACCTATTTCTTTTCATTTAATTCATATAGCATAGAAACCAGCTTACCAACATACATAGCTAAAGATACTTCTCTTTCCTGCCATACTCTTAATAATCTATTTTCCATTATAGCTAAATATCCACATGTTTTAGTAACACCCAATTTAAAAGCCATTATAGATTGAGTATTAGTAGATGTCATATATCTATTAATTCCTGGCGATTTCATCTTATAATCCTTTAATTGATTAGAAACTATATATTCAGTTTTATCATCAAACAAAAGACCAAAATCCTCCATAGAAGGCTTCAATAGATTTTTAGCACCATTAGATGTTAATGTTTCAATATTTAAATCATTTATAACCACTAGGCAATCTGTAGATGAAACAGCATTAACTAAATAATCTAATAAATATTTAACCTTAATCTCAAAAGGCTCGCTCGATCTTGTAGCCTTACAAAGGCTAGCAAACATATCAGGTAAATATGCATTATCCCTTCTATGAACATCTATATCCTTATGCTTATCCTCAACATAAATAATATAACAATTTCTACCCTTTTGCTTACCTCTATATAAGGCCTTATCTGCCTTTTGGAATAAATCATCAAAATTTAAAGAATCATATGGGAATGATGCAACACCAGCAGTTGCAGTAACAAATAGACGAACACTACTTAATTCTAGGGTTCTTCTTACAATCTGCTTATCATGGAAAAGTCTAGTAAAGAATTGATGTGAATTTTCATATGTAGGCTCCTTACATAAATAAACAACAATGAATTCATCTCCACCATATCTTCCTACAACTCCGTCATTACCAATATAATTTATAAATGCATTAGAAATATTAATTAAGCATTCATCACCAACAGAATGACCATAATTATCATTAATTAGCTTAAAATTATCTAAATCAATAATAGAAAAGGCAAATGGCTCCTTATTATCAATTAGATATTTTACAAATCCAATAATATATCCTCTAGATACACAGCCAGTTAAGTCATCTAAAACATATTCCATATCTAAGCCTTTAAAATATTCATATTGCTCTAATTGTTCCTTAGTATACATAGATGCCCCCAAAATCGAACCTTACTATAATATTAGCACAAATATATTTTTTTGTAAAACTAACTCTTTTGTTTTACTAAAACATTATTATTTTTAATGGCTAATAGGTCATCATTTAATCTAATATTTAAGACATCATTCTTAAATTCAACATTATTGATTACAGGATTATTATATTTTTTATTTAATCCATCATAATCAAATGTAAATTCAATTTCATGATTAACATCTAATTCAGGTCTATAGCCATTAGCTATTAATTCTAAATATGCTACTACTATTACAGTAATTATCAATTTATTATTTCTTATCTCAGCACTTTTAATTTCTAGATTTTTTAAATCATAATTATTATAGAAAAAATCTAAGGTCATTATATCACCTAATCCTTTAAAGCTTCAAAATCAATTTGATTTGTCAAGCTTAAATCAATAAAGCATTCATTAATAGGGTCATTTGTTTTACTAATAGCATTAACAAATAGATAAGCCATAAGCTGAGCACCCTCAATCATTAAATGTGAATGATCATCTGAGCCATTTATATAATTAGAATATCTATTAGCCTCAAATATCATATGATATTTTTTAGTTTTTTCTTCTCCTAGCTTTGTATAATAATCTATAGATAGCTTATTTAAATCAATGCATGTGTGATTAGTTTTTTTACAATAATCAATCATAGCACTAGGATATTCACCATGACTATTTACACATTTTCCATTTTCAAATTTATGTCTAGTGATAGATGTAGCATATACAATATGTCCACCTCTTTTTTCAACCTCTTTAGCAAAATAATCTAAATTAGATATATATCCACCATATGGTTCTGTATATCTTTTTGGATCTTGGATTTTCTCATCATTATGACCAAATGAACAAATTACAAAATCTCCCTTTTCTAAATTAGATAATAGCTTATCGAATCTTCCTTCATCAATAAATGATTTTGTACTTCTACCATTTTCTGCATAATTATATATTAATATATCATCCTTAACAAAAAGCTCTAATCCTTGTCCCCATCCAAATTGAGGATATGAATAATAATTATTTCTTTTCATTGTAGAATCACCCATCATTAATATCTTCATAAAAAACACCACCCAATTAATTATACAATATTTAAAAAAATAAAGGGAGCATTTTGCTCCCAAGTTTTTACTTAAATCTCTTTCTAGCTTCTTGACGCTTTTGTTTACGTACATCACTAGGCTTTAAATAATATTGACGTTTCTTCGCCTCTTGAAGATTACCAGATCTTGAAACATCACGTTTAAATCTACGTAGTGCATCTTCGATACTTTCTTTTTCACGTACAACGATTTTTGGCATACTAAGCCTCCTTTCAAGGACGAATTCCGAGAAGAATTATATCAAAACAATTTTTATTTGTAAAGAGTTTTTTCACACTTTTCATTATTTTTCGACAATTCCTAGAATTTTATTATTTTCTACGCTAATAATTTTTACATTTACCTGTTTTTTTATTAATGACTCATCAAGAGGCATAGTTACCTGTAGGAAGTTAGATGTATGACCAATCATTCTGTTTTCAGCTGATTTTTGCTCAACAATAACATCTAAAACCTGACCTATAAATTTTTTAGCATAGGCTTCCTCTAATTCATTAGATAATGCTATTAATCTAGAAGCTCTATCCTTTTTAACACTATCATTTACCTGTTCTAGCTTAACAGCTAATGTACCAGCTCTTTTAGAATAAGGGAAAACATGAAGCTTAGACATTTCTAATTCCTTAGCGACATTACATGTTTCAATAAAATCCTCTTCAGTTTCTAATGGGAATCCTACAATAATATCTGTAGTAATAGAAATATCAGGTCTAACCTCTTTTATTTTCTTCACCTTATTTTTAAAGAATTCTACATTATATTTTCTATGCATATTTTTTAATGTATTATCGCTACCAGCCTGAAGCGGTAAATGTAAATGATTAGCTAGGACCTTAGAATTCTTCATTAATTCTAAAAATTCATCATCTATTTCATTTATTTCAATAGACGATAATCTAAGTCTTTTTAAATCCTTTACCTCATTTAATATTCTTTTAATTAATCCAGATAAATTTAATTTACCATCATTATATCTTCCTGTATGAATACCAGCTAAAACTACCTCACTATAGCCATTAGCTGTAATATTCTTTAATTCATTAATTACAGAATCTGAATCCTTACATCTAACAGGGCCTCTCGCAAATGGAATAATACAATATGTACAGAAATTTTGACAACCATCCTCTATTTTAACAAAGGCTCTTGTATGATCATATGTTGTTACACCTAAAGGCTCATATTCTTGAGTATTTAATATATCCAAAATATTAATATATTTTTCTTTTCTTTCGCCATTTAGGAATTCCATTATTCTATCAACGGCTTCCTTTTTATTACCATTACCAATTAAAATATCAACACCATCGATTGTTTTTGCCTCAGGATTAGTTTGAGCATAACAGCCCATAACACAAATAACGGCATTAGGATTCATCTTTATGCATTTTCTTATCATTTTACGGCTTTTAGCATCTGCCATATTTGTAACTGAGCATGTATTAATAACATATACATCACAATCATCCTCGGCATCTATTACTGTAAAGCCTCTCTTTTCTAGTTCTTCCTTTAAGGCATTAGATTCATAAATATTTACCTTACAACCAAGTGTAATAAATCCACACTTCACTATTTCAGCTCCATTTCATAACTAATTGAAGATAAAACATAGAAAGCAGCAGTTTCTGTTCTTAATATTCTAGGTCCTAAGGCACAAGGTATAAATCCTTTTGATTCTAAATATTTAACCTCAGATTCATCTATTCCACCCTCAGGCCCTATTACTACAGCAACCTTATCGTTTTTCTTCAATTTCTTAATTATATTCTTAAAATTAGAATTTTCATTTTGCTTCGCAGATTCCTCGAAGCATAATATTTTATAATCATATGAACTAAAATCAATTTTCTTTAATTCTATTATATCAACTACCTTAGGTAGGATATCTCTATATGACTGTTCAGCAGCCTCTTTTGCTATCTTATTAAATCTTTCTAATTTTGATACCTTTTTCTTTTCATCTATTTTAACAATAGATCTTTTCATCATCGTAGGATAAAATGAATAAGCACCTAATTCTGTTCCATGCTTAATAATATCTTCCATCTTATCACCCTTTGGATAGCCCTGGAAAATTGTAACAAAAACCGGCATTTCTTTACTGCCGGTTTCTTCCTTTATTATTTCAAAGGATACCATTTTATTTGAAAGATTAGTTATTTCTACTAAATATGTATTAATACCATTACTAACTAATATTTGATCGTGAATTTTAGATCTCATTACATTTATGATATGAAATGCATCATCACTATCAATTATTTTGTTAGCCAATTCTCTTTCTGAAATAAAATACTTTTGCATAATTATTGATTCTTAAACTTCTTATATCTAATAGAAACTAATACTAGGATAAATGCGATAGCTACATCAAATCCAAAATAAACACCAGTTGAATTAATAGAACCTGCGATAGCATTAAAGAAAGTATTTCCATTATCAAAGTAACCAATAATATTATTAATAAATACAATTAAAGTAAATACTAATAATACGATATAGCCAATGATACCAGCCTTGTAGCAAATAGATGCTAAATTTGTTAAATTATGATTAGCTGCCTTAATTACCTCTTGATAAGTTTCCTCATCCATCTTATCGATAATAACACAATCATAAGCATAAGGCTTTTTTACCTTTTCCTTATCATCGTCATCAGATGCTTCGATTAAAGGACAAATCCAAATTAAATCACCAGTTTCAATGTTTTGGTATAAATCATACTTACCCTTATACTTTTTAGTATTTAATCTAGATAAAATCTTAAAATCTAATACAGTTTCTTCCTTTTGCTGGAAGCAGCCATAATTTAATAAATTTCTAGCCTTATCTACTAATTGTCTTTCCTGTTCAGCTAATAAAAGCTTTTCATATTCCTTTAATTCTGGTTCTAAATTAAGTTTTACCTCTTCTTGTTCAACTTCGTCTAGACCTTCAAATTGATTTTGTTCCATCTTTCTTCCTCCGAATTAAAAATACAAAAATATTATAACAAGAACAAAAAATTTTTTCAATAAAAAAGGAATATGCAAAAACATATTCCAGGTTTTATTAATTCTTCTTAGTAAAAAGATTTTTAAAATTCTCCCAAGGAGACTTTTTATCCTTTTTCTCTTGGTCTCTTAATTCCTCAATAGCCTTCTTTTCTTCTTTAGTTAAGCTTGTTGGAACAATGACATTACAAATGACATATTGATCACCCTGAGCTCCGCCCTTAGGATTCTTACAGCCACGTCCCTTTAATCTTAACTTAGTGCCTGGCTGAGTACCTGCAGGAATCTTTAATGATACATTACCATCAATTGTAGGAACCTCGATAGTATCTCCTAATACTGCCTGATAATAGCTTAATGGAATAGTTAAAATAATATCCTGACCATCACGCTTAAATTGCTTATGCTCACCACAAATGAATGAAATATATAAATCGCCATTAGGACCACCGTTAATACCAGCTCCACCATAGCCTTCCATTCTTAATGTCATACCTGTTTGCATACCTGCTGGAATTGTAACCTCAACATCCTTAGTTCTTCTAACACGTCCAGCACCATTACAATCAGGACATTTCTTAGTAATAATTTTACCCTTACCACGACAATCAGGGCAGGCTGTTTCAACATTAGTATATCCAAAGATAGTTTGTTGACGCATTACAACTCTACCACGTCCACCACACTTTGGACATGTTTTAATATCATTTTTGCTAGCCGCACCAGTACCACCACACTGAATACATTCCTCATCTACAGATAAACGAATCTTTTTCTTACATCCATAGACTGCTTCCTCAAATGTGATACTCATTTGCTTTTCTATATCAGCACCCTGCTGTGGAGCATTTGAATTTCTTGTTCTACCTCCACCAAAGAATTGAGAGAAAATATCCTCAAATCCACCAAAGCCTCCGCCAAAGCCAGAAGCTCCGCCACTAAAGCCCTGAGTTGGATCATCAAAGCCATATTGGTCGTATCTAGCCTTCTTATCAGGATCAGATAATGTGTCATATGCTTCATTTATTTCCTTAAATTTTTCTTCAGCGCCTGGTTCTTTATTAATATCTGGATGATACTTTTTAGCAAGCTGTCTATATGCTTTTTTAATTTCGTCTTCTGATGCACCCTTGCTTAAGCCAAGTACCTCATAATAATCTCTTTTAGCCATATAACCTATCTCCTTTTAAAATGCACAAGGAGGGCTTAATTTAAGCCCTTCTATACATATTTATATTTTTACTGAACATCTGAGAAATCAGCATCAACTGTGCCATCACCATTTTGAGAACCACCGTTATTATTACCAGTGTTTTGCTCCTGAGTTTGTTGGTAAGCCTTAACTGCGATTGATTGAGCAACCTTCTCTAATTCTTCCTTCTTAGCCTTAACCTGTGCCATATCATGAGCATCTAAAGCCTTTTGTAATTCGTCAGATAATCTTTCTGCCTCAGCCTTTTCAGCATCATCAACATTCTTTAAATCATTTAAAGCCTTCTTAGTTTGGAAGATTAATTGTGAAGCTTCATTTACTAAATCAGCCTCTTCCTTACGAGCCTTATCGCTTTCTGCGTTTTCTTCAGCTTCCTTAACCATTCTTTCGATTTCAGCATCTGATAAGCCAGAACCACCTTGAATAGTAATCTTTTGCTCCTTACCAGTACCTAAGTTCTTAGCTGATACATTAACGATACCATTAGCATCGATATCAAACTTAACCTCAATCTGAGGAACTCCACGTGGAGCAGCAGGAATATCACCTAATTGGAATCTACCTAATGTCTTATTATCAGCTGCCATAGGACGTTCACCCTGTAAAACATGGATATCAACAGCTGGCTGATTATCTGCAGCAGTTGAGAATACTTGACTCTTTGAACAAGGAATAGTTGTATTTCTTTCAATTAACTTAGTAAATACACCACCTAATGTTTCAATACCTAATGATAGAGGTGTAACATCTAGTAATAATACATCCTTAACATCACCAGTTAATACACCACCTTGAATAGCAGCACCCATAGCTACTACTTCATCAGGGTTAACACTCTTATTAGGCTCCTTACCTAATTCTCTCTTAACTAATTCTTGAACTGCAGGAATTCTTGTTGAACCACCAACTAATAATACTTGGTCTAGATCCTTTGGAGTTAACTTAGCATCCTTTAATGCACGTCTAACTGGTCCTAAGCATCTTTCAACTAAATGAGCAGTTAATTGATCAAACTTAGTTCTAGATAATGTTCTATTTAAATGTAATGGGCCAGCAGCACTCATAGAAATGAATGGTAATTGAATTTCAACTGATGTAACACCAGATAAATCCTTCTTAGCCTTTTCAGCTGCATCCTTTAATCTTTGCATAGCCATCTTATCAGCTGATAAATCAACACCTGATTCAGTCTTGAATTCAGCAACTAACCAATCCATAATTGCCTTATCGAAGTCATCACCACCAAGTACATTATCACCAGCAGTAGCTAATACCTCGAAAGTACCATCAGCAAGTGATAGAATACTTACATCGAATGTACCACCACCAAGGTCGAATACTAATACTGTTTGTTCCTTATCAGTCTTATCAATACCATAAGCTAAAGCTGCGGCAGTTGGCTCATTGATAATACGAAGTACATCTAAGCCTGCAATCTTACCAGCATCCTTAGTTGCTTGACGCTGTGCATCGTTGAAATATGCTGGTACTGTAATAACAGCCTTATCAACCTTTTCACCTAAATAGCTTTCAGCAGTCTTCTTTAAGTTTTGTAAAATCATAGCTGAAATTTCCTGTGGAGTATATTTCTTACCATTAATATCTACACGGTAAGCATTGTCTCCCATATGTCTTTTAATTGATGAAACAGTGTTAGGATTTGTGATAGCTTGACGCTTAGCAACATCACCAACCTGGATTTCATCACCCTTAAATGCTACAACTGATGGAGTAGTTCTAACGCCTTCTGCGTTAGGAATAACCTTAGCGTCACCAGCCTCCATAACTGAAACGCATGAATTTGTTGTACCTAAATCGATACCAATAACTTTATTTGATGCCATAATAATATCTCCTTTTTTTACTTATTTTCTTCTTTTTCTTCTTGTGGCTTTTTATTAACCACAACCATAACAGGCTTTAATATTCTATCCTTATACATATAGCCATTTTGCATAACTTTTAGAACCACATTTTCTTCCTTTGATTCATCATAGTCTGTTTGAACAGCCTGCATATTCTTAGGATCGAATACATCACCTGCTTTAACCTCAATTTTGACAAGACCCTCATTTTTCAAAATATCTGATATTTGGTTTGCAATCATTTGAAAACCAATAACATAATTTTGAACCTCAGGGCTTGGGGCAGGCATATTAACAATTTGAACTAGCATATCAACTGGCTGTGATAATTCACCACACACCTTTTGAGATGCATATTTTCTATCATTAACTGCTTCGCTTTTTAATCTCTTTTTAGTATTTTCCATTTCAGCAAATACCTTAAGATATTCATTTTTTAAATTAGCAAGCTCAGCCTTTAAATCCTCGTTTTCTTTTTCTAGCTTAGATTTAGCATCCTTTGCTTTATTCTTCTTTTCCTTTTTAGATTCCTTATCAGGCTCAGCATCTGTAGCATCAACCTCTTCAATAGTCTCCTCTACTTGCTCTTCCTTTTTAGTTTCTAAAGCTTCATCCTTTTCCTTCTCTTCCAAAACTAATCACTACCTTTTATCTAATTTTCTCATTGACTTAGCTACATACTCAAGTAGAGGAACTGTAGCTCGATAATTCATTCTTGTAGGACCAACAAGCAAGATTGTACCAAATTCATCATCATTAATGAAGTAAGGAACAGATACAACAGCACACTCATTTAAGCCCTCATTCATATTCTCAGAACCTACAACAATTTTAACTGAACTAGAAGCATCAGTTAAAACATTTGTAAATTCTTCATTATCAACTGCTTTGATTAATTTTTGCATCTTCTGATAATCCTGGAATTCAGCTTGATTCAATAATTTAGATAAGCCTGCTTCATATACATTTCCATGTAAGAAACCATCAAATGCTTTAATCATGAAATTTAATATATCATCATGGAAGTCAACCATTTGTCTAATTCTAGGCTTTGCAACCTCCTTAGATAATATACCTCTAATATTATAAATAGATTGTCCATACATTGCTGTATCAAACATACCAATAATTCTCATTAAGTCATCCATATTATATCCCTTAGGAATATATATCTTTTGACTTTGAACATTACCAGCAGATGTAACAATCAATAATACTGCCTCATTATCCTCTAATTCAACAATTTCAATCTTCAATACCTTTGCGGTATCTGATGAATTACCAATTAACGCAGTATAATAACCAGTTAAATCACTTAAGAAATTAACTAGCTTTCTAGACACTTCCTCTTTAGAATCATATTTATTATCTAAGATTTCATCAACATATTTATAATAATCCTCAACATGCTCATCTCTAATAAATAAATGATCTAAATAATATCTATAACCAATATCTGAAGGGATTCTACCTGAAGATGTATGAGTCTTTTTTAAATAACCATCTTCTTCAAGTGCCTGCATCTCATTTCTTAAAGTTGCAGATGAAAAGGCAAGATATGGCTTTTCGGTTAATGCCTTAGATCCAACAGGTTCATTTGACGTAACATATTCTTCAATAATAGCTTTCAAAATTAACTTTTGTCTATCCGTTAGCATTCTTTATCACCTCTTGACATTATTGGCACTCGTTTTATCCAAGTGCAATTACATTATAAAACTAGTTTTTAGCACTGTCAAGCAAAAAGTGCTAAAAATAATAAAACGTAAAAAGGAGTCTAGCTTTTAATGAAGCTAAACTCCAACATTAAATTCTATTGATTTAAACTTATTTGTTTTTCTATATCAGTTAAAATACAGCCTGATGCATAAGAATTAAAAATAGTTAAAGAAAAAATTCCATATATTTGATTAAATTTTAATAATTGCCTTGATGGATGAAATATTGCAAATATTGATGCAATAAAGCCAAGAATAATATAAAAGAATCCAATAGCAGCTAATGCAAAATAAAATATACCAAAAAGGAGTAATAAAAATATACCATAGCCTCCAGAACTATCTATGATATGATTTGTCAAAAGAACAAATCCATAAATATAAAGACCCAAATAAATAATAGATAATATAGAAGATAAAATATAGCACCATCTATAGCTTTTTACATATAACTTATAATCAATATGTCTATATTTATAATCCTTATCATTATTAATAGCAACATATCTTTCCTCATCAGGCAAGCTTTCTATTTCTTGATCCTTTATTCTTCTTTCCTTACAATATTCAGAATATTTCATAGCAAATCCAATTAATGCTATTAAAGAAACACCATATGTTTGATATAAGCCAATCGTTGCTACAATTAAACCAGCTATGAATATTCCTTTAGAGCTGTTTTTTAAAGCTATTAAACAAAATATAAATGTCAAAATATACCAAATGCCACCAATATATAAACTAGCAATAATAGCATTTGGTGTAATACCATCACTTGCTTCAGCTGAATAATGAATATAAAAAGAAACAACACAACCAATCAAAGATGCTATTGCACCAAGCATCAATATTATATTACTTGTTTTTTTCATATTATTCTCCTTTAAACGAAAAAATCATACTTATTTTAGCATAAAGAAAAAGGATTAGCAAATTTCGTACAAAAAGTACGAATACTAATCCTTATATTTCTATAATAAATGAATATTACACTTTTCTAATGCCTTAATATCCTCTTCAGGCCAAATTGATGCTTGTACCTCACCGATATGAGCCTTCTTTAGCATAAACATACAAAGTCTAGATTGACCAATACCTCCACCAATAGTTAAAGGTAATCTATCATTTAAAACATCCTGATGATATTGATCATTAATCTTATCTAATTCCTTCTTTTCCTTCATTTGCTTATATAAAGAATCAGCATCTACTCTAATACCCATAGATGATACCTCAAATGCGATATCTAATACATCATAATATAATAAAATATCACCATTTAATTTCCAATCATCATAATCAGATGCTCTACCATCATGAGGAAGACCATTCTTTAATTTACCACCAATTTGCATCAAGAATACTGCCTTTTTCTCTTTACAGATTTCATATTCTCTTCTATTTGGTTCTAAATCAGGATACATTTCCTCTAATTCCTTAGTTGTAATAAATGTAATTTCATCAGGTAGGTCATGTTTAATCATAGGATATTCCTTTTCTACCTTAGATGCTAAACTCTTTAAAACAGAATAAATCTGCTTTACAGTCTTCTTTAAATATCCCTTAGTTCTATCCTTTCTTTCAATAACCTTTTCCCAATCCCATTGATCGACGTAACATGAATGCATAGTATCTAAGTCCTCATCTCTTCTAATTGCATTCATATTTGTATATAAGCCCTCACCAGGTAGGAATCCATATTTGCCTAATGCATTTCTTTTCCATTTTGCTAGTGATTGAACTACCTCAACCTCTTCAGCTATATTTTTAACATCAAAAGATACTCTTCTTTCAAAGCCATTTAAATTATCATTTAAACCTGTAGATGGGAAAACAAATAAAGGAGCTGAAACTCTAGTAAGATTTAATTTCTTACATAATTCTTTTTCAAAGCTATCTCTTACAAATTTAATAGCCTTTTCTGTTTCCTTAACACTCATTAACGGCTTATAATCCTCTTTTAAAAATAATCTTTTCATAATGTCCTCCTAAAAAAAAATCCTTAAAGCATATGCTCTAAGGACGAAATAACCGTGGTACCACCTTAATTCTGTATAAAATACAGCACTCAATTACTTTAACGCAGCTAACGTAGGGTTCTACTCTATTCTTCCCTAATCCTCCGAGGTGTTGTCCAACATTTAGTATTATCCCCTTTCACCAATTGGGACTCGCTTATTAATACATAGATGTTTTTCTCCTCATCCTAGGACAAATACAAGTTAATTCTATATCAATTTAAAATATTTGTAAATTATTTTTTATAATTTTCTTATATTTTTAACAAAAATTTCAAAATTTTATATTTTTTAAAATAAAATTCGATTATCTAATGAATGGATTATGAATTCTTTCAAATCCGATAGTAGTTAAATCCTCATGCCCAGGATAGCATTTAACATCATCACCAAACAAATTCATCAATTTATTTAATGATTCCTCCATCATTCTCATATCGCCAGTTGGAAAATCACATCTTCCACATGACATATGAAACAAAGTATCTCCAGTAAATAAATCATCACCTATTAAGTAGCAACAAGATCCAATAGTATGTCCTGGTGTATAAATAACTCTAAATTTAAAATCAGATATATTTATAATTTCATCATTAGATACTAATCTAATATCTAAATCAGATGTATGATAGGGAGAGGACCTATCAATCATTTCATATAAATTTAATTCAGAATCATCAAATACTTCCTTTTCCTTATTATATAAATAAATAGGTAAATCAGTAAAATATGTTATTCCATCAATATGATCCATATGAGCATGAGTAATTAATATAGCAAGTGGCTTATATTTAGATTTAATATAATCAGCAGCCTTTTTATATCCTAACCCTGGATCTACAATAACACATTCATTTTTATCATTTGATATAATATAGCTATTAGTAAAATAAAAGCCAGTATTCATTGTCTCTATTTTCATAATAATAAACCTCGTATAGAAATTATAACAAAATTAATAAAAACAAAAAAGCCCAATTGGGCTTTGAATGTTATAATTATTTTTACTTCTTTTCCTTATGAATAGTATGCTTACGGCAATGAGGACAATATTTCTTAATCTCCAATCTTTCAGGAGTTGTCTTCTTGTTCTTGTCTGTATAGTAATTTTCATTCTTGCAATCAGCACAAACTAATTTAACTAAATCACGCATCTTTTTATCCCTCCAGACTTAGGTTACTTCCTATCGTATTATATCAAAACACATTTGTTATTGCAACAAAAATTTAAATATTTTCATACTAGATTCATTTATTTATTATTTTAAGTTAATGGAAACATCATTCCATTCAACAAAGATAAAGCTGAAGTAAATGTAAATATATATTTATAATTTTTGTTCTATTATTTTTTCTTTTCTTTATTTATGTGCTAATTGTAATCTTATTTAGTATCTAAAATTCATTTCTTTCAATTCTTTTTTTAATAATATATTTGCATATATTAAAACATATAATGCAAAAACAAATATCATTATTAAAGGTATGTACCACAAAAATTTAATTTCATATTCAAAGTTTCCACTTCTTAATTGAGATGGAATTATTAAATCATACATATCTTTTAAATTAATAGCATTAATCGTTAAAAATGCAAATATAGTTGATATTATTATTGATGTTAAAACAATAATAATCATATACATAACAATTATAAGATAAATATCTTTTCTTTTTGATCCTACAATATTTAATATGTTAAATAATTTATCTGATTCACTAATTGACATTCTAATTGAGTTAGATAAAAAACCAATCGATGATAAAAATAAAACTATTGTTACCATAACAACAATGATTAATGTTATACTAGCATTTATAGTAATACTTTCATAATTATCAAGCACATTATTATTTGAATATTTAAAATTGGCATCATCCAATTCACTTATTAATGTCTTTATACTAGATATATTATTCACAGCATTCTTTCCAAAAAAGGATAAAGATATTGTTGTAGAATCAACAATGTCCTTATGACCTAATATATCACCAAAAATTAAATCAATATAATCTGATTCGTAAATACCACATACTTGAAATTTTTCATTTCTATATTCATATAAATCTCCTACTTTATAATCAGTTCTACTATTAACTAATATATCTTTTGAATTAGATTCAGGCAATTTTCCAGAAACTAATCTATAAGTGAATTCTTTTTCAAAATCATATAATTCTATTCCAAATGTTGAAAAAGATGTTGTGTTAGAAGAAAACTTTCTACCAAATTCAACAACTTCATCAATCCTGTTTTTAGTTGAATCTACATTTATTACTATTTTATTATTGGTAAGATATTCAATTTTTGCATCATATGAATTTTCATAATAATTAAAACCAATTATAAATAATAAGCATATTATATAAGATAATATTAATGATATTAGAAATGAAATAATACTTCTTAATTTATTATTAATAAAAATTGTTTTAACATATCTAAAATAATCATGAATTTTCATTTTCATCACCAATTTTAGTTCTATTTATTATTTTTCCATCATTAATTTCGTATACATAATCTGAATATTTATATGCATCATCCTTATTGTGAGTAACAAGTATAACGCTTTTCCCATCTAATGATATTTTCTTCAAATATTTTAATACTTCTTGTCCTCTTTCATAATCTAAATTTCCAGTTGGTTCATCAGCCAAAATTATATTTGCATCCCCAATTAATGCTCGAGCAATACATACTCTTTGCTGCTCACCACCAGATAAATTACACACTTTTTCATTGATTCTATCTTCTAAATTTAGAAACATTAAAACTTCTTTTGCTTTCTTTTCTCTTTCTTTTTTATCAACACCTCTTATCACAAGTGGTATTACAACATTATCTATAACAGATAACGATGGCTCTAATATAAATTTTTGAAAAATGTAGCCGATTTCTTCGTTTCTAAATTTTGCTAAAGAATCTCTATTTAATTTAGTAATATTATTATTTCCAATATATATATTGCCTTTATCAGGATTTTCTATTCCTCCAATTAAATTTAAAAGTGTTGATTTCCCAGAACCAGATCTTCCTAATATAGATATAAATTTATTCATCTCAATTTCAAAATTTAGGTTATCAAAAACAACTATAGGATTACTTTTCTTATTGAATATCTTTGATACATTTTCTAATTTAATCATTTTTAATAACCCCCTTTAATTTATTCATATTGATTAAATAAACAATAAAAACTGAAATGCTAATCATAAAATATACAATTAAAAATGATATAAAAAACACAATAAAATATCCATATATTGATATTTTAAAATCAATAATTCCTTTATAATTATTACTACCAAATACTTTTTCAAATAAGATGTAATGTGGTATGCACAAAGGTACATCAATTATCAACATTAAAATAGATGCTTTAATATATTCATATATCATTCTAAAATAATAAATCAAATATACCTTTTTTTCTTTTAGCCCTAGATTCTCTAGCATTATATTAAAATCTCTACTCTTATTAATTGAATAATCAATTAACCTAATAACATTAAGTAGCGAGATAAGAATCGAACAAGTAATTAATATTATCAATAGACTTCTAACAAATGAGTAATAGGGATAAAGCTCAAAAAAAACTCTTAAACTTTTGTTACAATTAATGCTTCTTCTTCCATATTGATTAACAATATCATTATAATAATTATATGCACTTTCAGCATCCTTAAATTGTAATACTGCTGAATTATAGCCATATTTATGATAATTATTTAATCTTATTATGTTAATTCCTTTAGAATTATTAATTATTTCTTTAGGATTAGTATTGAAAATATAGTTGCTATCTTCCCATACATATTCACCTATACGTTCGGTTCCGTGCTCATAACATATGGGATTTATATCACTATACTTTATCCAAATATCAGACAGATGGCTGTTATCTGTCGAATTTGGTTCTATATTTCTTGTACAACAATAATTAATCTTTGAATTAAATACACCAACAATTTTAAAATTCTCAAATACGTAATATTCATAATCAATAAATTCTTCTGATATATCAACACATTCATTACCTTCATTTATCAGTACTTTTAATTTGTAACTACTATATGGATATCCTGTATTAAATAGAACTTTATAAGATATCTGTTTACCAATAACACTATTATAATCACTAATGCCTAAAGCATCTAAAAAAGAATTTGAAACCATAATTTCATATTTGTTATTTGTAAATGATTGCCCTGCAACAATAACATCGCCATAGCCATGATTAGCTAAATAATCACGTTCAGAATCTAAATATAACTTTTCATTTTCTTTATTATCATAATAAGTAAAAAAATTACCAACATTAATTTTATATTTATCTATCATTTCACTACTAATTTTATAATCAATGTTATCAATACTAATTGTTGGGTAATCTATCTTTGAAAATGTAGGACTATTAAATGTCACTCCATATACACCTTCATGTAGTATTTCTTCATAGCCATAAACATCAGGTGTTTCTTCTCCATATTTTACATAACTGCAATGTATCGAAGAAACAGTTTTTTCATTATTTATAGATGAACTAATACTTGAAATCCATAAATAAAATAAGCCGAAAATCAAAATTAAAAACATTGAAAAAAAGAGTCCAAATCTAATTGTTTTAGACTCCTTATAATTTGATTTATTTATTTTTCTAGCATAGTAAATATAATCAATAAGTTTCATTTTATTATCAAGTTCCTAGATACATCAAAGATATAATAAAAAAAATGCAAATTCAAAAATATTATTTCTTATAGTTCAAACTCCTTTGTTTAATTATAAACCAATTATCACGACATTTCAAATTTTTTGGAGCAATAATTGCAGCCACCAAAGTTAACTTTATATCTTAAATAAGCTATTTTTAGAAATATTAAAAACAATCAATTAAGATTAAAATGCTGGTTGATAAAACCAAAAAATGGGAATACAAGCTTTTCGATAATATCATCAAATAAAATGGACAAGCACCAGCAATTAACATACTAGATTTATTAAATGGCTAGTTGTAAAATATAAATGGTGATAAAAATGATAAAAAGAGACGAAACTAGAGTAGTTAAAGTAGGAAACAAATTAATAGGAGGAAATAATCCTATATTAATTCAAAGTATGACTAATACAAAGACAAAGGATATTGAAGCTACAGTAAATCAAATATTAAAATTAGAGGAATTAGGCTGTGATATTATAAGAGTTGCTGTATTAGATAAGGATGATGCCTTATCTATAGGTGAAATCAAAAAAAGAATTCATATACCATTAGTAGCTGATATTCATTTTAATCCTGAATATGCAATTATAGCTATCAAGCAAGGTGTAGACAAAATAAGATTAAATCCAGGAAATATAACAGATAAAAATAAAATAGTTGAAATAGTTAATTTATGTAAGGAAAGAAATGTACCAATAAGAATTGGTGTAAATGCTGGTTCTTTACCTAAGGGTATGGAGGTTAATGCTAAAAACATGATTTTAGCAGCTAAATCTCATATTGATATATTAGAGGAATTAGATTTCCACAATATTGTACTTTCAATAAAGGCATCAAATTGTGATTTAGCATATGAAGCATATATGCTTGCAGCTAATACATTCCCATATCCTTTACATGTAGGAATCACAGAATCAGGAACTGATTTCAAGGGATTAATAACTTCTTCTATTGGGTTATATAGAATTTTATCAGAAGGAATCGGAAATACAATAAGAGTATCATTAACTGCTGATCCAACACTTGAGGTTAAAGCAGCTAGAGATATTTTAAAGGAATTAAAGCTAATTAATAATGTTCCTGTTATAACATCATGTCCAACATGTGGTAGAACACAAATAGATTTAATTCCACTTGCACATCAGGTTGAAGAATTCCTATATACAGTTAAAAAGGATATTCATGTAGCTGTAATGGGCTGTATTGTAAATGGTCCAGGGGAAGCTAGAGAGGCTGACTTAGGTATAGCTGGTGGAGTAGGCGAAGCCCTTATTTTCAAAAAGGGTGTTCCTCTTAGAAAGGTTAAAGAGGAAGATATTATTTCTGAATTAAAAAAAGAAATCGATAATATGTAATTATTATGATATAACTCCAGTATAAGGGTTGGTAATAATTATGAAATATAAAAA
>Ga0247610_10002743_pt1 | contig 19964 bp, 17 predicted proteins | sample 174DNAGHGhighgp2_FD_193483 | JGI IMG/M metagenome (GOLD analysis project Ga0247610, IMG submission 193483) | Sheep rumen microbial communities from Palmerston North, Manawatu-Wanganui, New Zealand - 1742 DNA GHGhigh gp2 | ecosystem: Host-associated > Mammals > Digestive system > Stomach > Rumen...
AATTATGAAAAAACAAATGTTGAGCATTTTAGAAGGAAATAAAACAAATCTGTCATCCCGGTGGGTGTGGCGGCCCGCAGGGTGCCGGGATCTTCCTCATCCGTTGTTGTTAGGGCAAGAGGAGAAACAACCTTGTTTTACAAGGGACGTGGAAGATCCCCGAGTCCTAGCCGGACGGGCAAACTCGGGGATGACAGGCCCTTTTTATCACGGCACAAAAGCGTTTACGCTTATTGAATTATTAGTGGTCGTTCTCATCATCGGCATATTGGCGGCAGTGGCGTTGCCACAATACAATAAAGCGGTGGAGCGGTCTAAATCGGCCGAAGCATTAACCCTTTTGAAATCAGTGGGGCAGGCCTATGAGGCGTATTACTTGGCAAGTGGTAATTATGCTGTTTCGTTTGATGAGTTATCCTTAGATATTCCATGGAGCGGAAACGAAATATTTTTACCATCTTCGTCGGGTGGACAGGAATCCAAATCTAATAACGATTGGATTCTCCAACTTCAAACAAACTCTACGGCGGGGAGTAGTGTACTAATACACATGGTAAGAAAATCCGGTAAATATAAAGGGGCAGGGTTTCAAATGGCATGGAAAACGACTCTCGGCGAAGGTAACCGTGAGATTGAGTGTTTTGAACGACTCTCCCGCGACGGGGTAACGGTTTCTTTTGATACTTCGCTATCTGCTGGGGCATATTGTGAGAAAATTATGCATGGAACATTAAAAAATTCTACGGTACATGGTCGTGCTTATTCTTTATAATGACCAAGGAGTACTGAAATAAAATTTTTCTTTACAAACTCGCTTAATCTTTCTACAATAAAAATGTCGGTAAATTTCCCGTCGGTTAAAACGGGGTAAAAAGCGAGGAAAAAAATGAGTGGAATTTGGATAGTTGTTATTGTTTTGATTGTTTTTGCCGTCTATGCGGTGGTAACCTATAACGGGTTTATTACGCTTCGCAACCGCACGAAAGAAGCGTGGAGCGATATTGAAGTGCAAATGAAACGCCGCTACGATTTAATTCCCAACTTGGTAGAAACCGTCAAGGGCTACGCCGCACACGAAAGCGGTACGTTGGAAAAAGTGATTCAGGCGCGTAATATGGCGATGCATGTAAACCCGTCGGATGTAAAGAAATTGGCCGAATCGGAAAATGTACTTTCGGGCGCATTAAAATCTATGTTTGCGCTGAGTGAAAATTACCCGACTTTGCAGGCCAACCAAAACTTTATGGAACTCCAACGCGAACTGCGCGACACCGAAGATAAAATTCAAGCCGCACGCCGCTTTTACAACGGTAATGTAATGGCACTCAATACGCAAGTGGAAAGTTTTCCCAGCAATATCGTGGCCGCACTTTTCCGCTTTGAAAAACAGCCCTTTTTTGAGTTAGATTCCACCGAATCGGCCGCCCGCCAACCGGTGCAAATAAAATTCTAAACAGGGCCTTTTATGGCTACTATTTACGACCATATCGCACAGAACAAGCGGCGCACCGTGCTGCTTGTTCTCTTATTTCCGCTGACGTTTGCGCTATTGGTGGCGGCGACGGCGGGAATTTTTATGTTCTTCTTGGGTGACCCAAATGCCGCTACATACACTTCCGGCGGTTTAACGCCCGAGCAACTGCAAGTGGCACACGCGGCACTAATTGCGATGCCGGTATGTTGGGCTGTGGCGGTATTGTGGATAATTATTGCCTATTTTACGGGCGATAAAATGATGCTTTGCGGCGCGGGGGCGATAGAAATTTCGCGCCAAGACCAACCGGAAATTTTCCGGCTTGTGGAAAATTTGTGTATTACGCGCGGACTGCCCTTGCCGCGTATTTATATTTTAGATGACGACTCGTTAAATGCTTTTGCTACCGGGCGTGACCCACAGCACGCGTCTATCGCACTAACTAAAGGCATTGTTAAAAAATTAGAGCGTGTGGAGTTGGAGGGCGTTATCGCTCACGAACTGGCGCACGTGGAAAACCGCGATATCCGTTTGATGCTTATTACCGTGGCGGGAATTTCGTTTTTTACGTTTGCCGGAGAAATGCTTATCCGCATAGGGATATCGTCGGGCCGTCGGAGTAAAAAAGATTCCGGCGGCGGGATGTTGTTTATTTTACTGGGTATTTTCTTTATGGTGTACGGCTATTTGATTGCGCCGCTTATCCGGTTGGCTGTTTCACGTCGGCGCGAATATCAGGCCGACGCCACCGCCGCTTTAACCACGCGTAACCCGCGCGCGCTAGCCAGTGCACTTCGTAAAATTTCGTCAGACAGCCGTGTAGAAGCGTTAGATAAACGTGAAAGTATGGCGGCTATGTGCATCGCTAACCCGCTTGAAAAAATGGGATTATTTTCCAGTTTATCGGGGCTACTGGCTACGCACCCTCCTATCCAAAAACGCATTGACGCGCTTTTAGAAATGGACGGCTCGTTGCCGCGTTAGGAGAAACTATGGCTTTGGCTTATGATTATTCGGCACGTAACCGGCGCAAAAGTGTTTTACTGATTATCTTGTTTGCGCTTGTTTCCCTCGGTTTTGTTTTTTTGGCGACGTGGGGATTTTACGTGTTAGGCGGGATAATGAAGTATTTCAGCCCGACGGGATATTTAACGTGGGACAGTACAATGGCTCACGCCCTCGTGCAGACGTTGGAAACATGTAAATGGCTGTTGCCGCTGTGTTTGTTAGTATCTTTATTTTGGGCAAACGTCGCACTCAACGAGGGGGAAGATTTTGTGTTAAGCCGGTTGCGCGGTGTCAAATTATTGCCCCGCTACGACGAATATGGTGCAAATACCCTTCTTACTAATTTGTGTATCCGTACCGGCGATTACGTACCGCGCGTGTATGTGATAAACGATACTTCCATGAACGCATTTGCCGTCGGTTCAACGCCGGAAAATTCGGCGGTGGTACTGTCAAAAGGACTTCTTAAAAATTTAGAATATGTGCAACTGGAAGCCGTGCTTGCCCACGAACTGGCCCACATTCGTAACGGAGACACGCGGCTGATGATGGTGCTGGTGATGTGTTTGGCATTTTTTACGTTTGCCGGAGAATATTTATTTTACGGGACGGAAAAAGAAAACATTTACGAAGAAAACGGACTCCATTTAGATAGAGTATCGCGCCCGATGGGTTTTTTGGCGTATATCGGACTTATGCTACTGCTCTACGGATATGTGATTGCGCCGCTACTTCGCTGTGGTCTTTCGCGCACGCGCGAGCGGTTGGCTGACGCCCAGGCCGCGCTAATTACGCGTCATCCGCGTGCACTGGCCAAAGCACTTTGGCGTATCAGTACCGACAGCCGCATTGAGGCGTTAGATTCTACCGTTTTATTAAGTGCGATGTGTATTACTAATCCGTCGGGAAAAGCTAACTTGTTTGAGCGGTTAAGCGGACTGGCGGCCTCGCACCCGCCGGTGGAAGAACGTATTTACGCGCTTAACGATATGGACGGTATGTTTTTGCATATCCCGCAACGGGATAATTAAAAAAACACTTTGCTTTGTCGTCTTAAAAAACTAAAATATAATAGATTTTAGTGTGAAAAAAATATGCTTAATTTAACGAAACCTGCCAACGAAACTGTTTACATGAAAATCGTCCGCGTCTTGCTGGCGATGTGTTTTTTAGTCGTGCCGCTGATCTTTTTTACCGACTTAACGGCCAATCCGTTTTTTATCCAAAATAGTTTGCTCTACGTTTTAATTGCGCTGATTTATGCCACGCTTGCCGTCAAATTTTTGCGCACGAAAACCATTGATTTTACGCATACATTTTTTGACTTGGCGTTTTTTGTGTATGTGCTTGCCTGTGTCATGGGGTGGCTTTCAGCCGTATCATCTGCCCCGCAAGCAATGCGCCAAACGATGTTCTACGGGATGCTTAATTACGGCAGTTTATTGGCGGTAGTTGCCGTTGGGGCATATATCATCAGCAAAAATATCGTCTGCGCCGGAACGATTGAAAGTAAAACTAATTATATTTTGCTTTTCTTGGGTTGGGGGGCGTTGTGGTATTTCTTCCCGCATATTAAAACGCAGTTGTCGTCGGATTCACTCCTCGCGCGGATGTTTGACTGGTATGCCGTTTTCTTGTGGGCACTTGGTGTATGGCTCGCGGTACGGGTGTTACGCAAACTCGTGCAAGAAAATATTTTAGTGCTGATGTTTGTGGCAGTATTTTTGGCGTGCTGTTACGGGGTGTTGCAAGCAGTGGGGCTGGAATTTTTGTGGCCGTTTGAAATTAACCAATTTGCCACGCGTGCTTTTTCTACCTTCGGAAACCCGAACTTTTTATCGTCGGCTGTTGTGATGTTGCTCCCCGCATTACTTGTTTATTATATGCGCGCCGGAAGCAAAAAAGATTTGTTTGTGTACGGCTTGTTGGTGCTGGTGTATATTTTATTTTTATCGTTTGGGTTGGCGCGTTCGTGTTGGTTGGGCGCGGCGTGTGCGTTAATTATGATGTGGATGTTCGGCACGCTACGCAAACTGATTTGGCACCGCCGCGGCAGAGTGTTTTTACTTGTGTTGTTGGCGGTGGGAGTCGGGTGGGGATCCGTGCATTGGAACGATAAAAATGCTGTTCGTCCCGTCGCGGCGCGCGCGCAGGAACTGACGCAAGTAACACCGTCTAATTTTACACTAAACATTGAGCGCGATAAAATTTTCCAATCCATGCACCAGCGGCTTTTTATGTGGGATATTTCCAAAGAAATGTTTTTAGCCCGTCCCGTCATGGGAAGCGGACTTGGGAATTTCCAAATGGCCTTTGCGCAAACCCAACCGAAAACCTTGCTCAAATACCCCAACTTGCGCGCGCTTAAAACGATGACCCACGCGCCGCATAACGAATTATTCTTCCAGTTAGGGCAAGGGGGAATTGTCGGGCTGGGGTTATTTATGTTTATGTTTATGGTGTTGTTTTTGGAAGTAAAAGATTTTGCCGTTCACAAAAAAGAAGGCGATAAAAAACAATTATTGCAAGCGTTGTTCTGCGGGGTGTTGGGGATGCTCGTGGACAATATGCTTAACATTTCCCTGCATGCGGTAGTGCCGGCGTTTATTTTTTGGTGGCTCGTCGGGGCGTTAGTGAGCGGCGTGGGAAAAGAGGACCGCCAAATTCCCGTTGCGGCCAACCCGCTGACTAAAACCGTGGCCTTAGTTATTGTGGGGGTTAGCGTGGCGATTGTCGTGTGGCAAATGCTGTGGCTCAAGAGCGAGTACCGTTTCTTCGCCGGACAAAAAGCCGTGGCCGTTAAAGATTATCCGCAAGCCGAAGAACAATTATCGGCCGCACTGAAATTGTATCCGGCTAATACCGAGGCGGGATTTCGTTTAGGTAATGTGCTTTTGGCGCAAGGAAAATATCCCGCTGCGTTAACTGCGTTTGAAAAAACGATTGCCGCCGCCGATTATTACGAAGAAGTATATTACCACGCCGCGTTGGCCGCTATTGGCGTGGGCGATACGAAAAAAGCCGTGCGGTATTTAATGGAAAATCTACGTTTACACCCGTATCATTTGCAAGCGTATGAAATGCTAACGCAATTACTTCATGATAATATTATTTATGCGACCGGCGAAGAAATGGCGATGGTCGAACGCGGCCTTGCTTTGTTCCCCTACGAAACGAATCTGTGGCGGCTCGTCGGCGAAACATACGAAAAATTAGGCGAAATTGAACAGGCGAAAAATTGTTACGAGCGCGGACTAAAGGTAGATACGTTAGACAAAGAATTAGTATCGCGTTTGGAAAAATTGTACACGGGAAAACGTGACAAACCGGCTGTTATCGCACAAGCGCAACAGTTGCAAAAATACCAAGATAAAGCCAATCGTTTTGATAAGATGTCTGCTTATTACCAACAACGTTTGCGTAACGATATTGAAGCGTATGTCAAGCAATATCCCGACGATACCAACGGAGAAATTTTGCTTGCGCGGGTGCTGTCTTTGGCGGGAAACGATATTAAATCAAAAATGATCTTGGAACAAATTTTAGCCAAACATCCCGACGATTTATGGGCTAATTTGGCCTTATCTACGTTGTTTTATAAGGCGGAAAATTTATCGGACGCCCGACGTGTACTGCACGACGCCTTATTCTATTATCCGGGAAATACGTTGGCGCAAAAACGGTTAGAGGCCTTGGGAGTAACCCCGTAAATGGATATACAAATAAAAAAAACTATTTACAAAACGTGTTAAATTGCTATAATTCTAATAGCCGGTAGTGTCGGTAAGTAAAGACGATGCAAACCGGAAAAATAGGAAGATTCAATGACTAAAAATAATAAAATCTGGAAAAGTTTAGTAGTATTTTTATTCGGCTTACTCGTCGTAAGCGGAACGGCCGTTGCCGCGGCCTCTGCGTCTAAGCAACTGGCGAAAGGTATTTCGCTTTATAACGACAACAAGGACGATAAAGCCATGGATTATTTCATTGACGTTTTAGTCAACGGTAATCCCGATGAAGTCGCACAGGCAAATAAGTATATTGCGTTGATTCATAACCGCATGGGGGGGATTCAGACTCCTGTGGAAGTGGATATAAATTTCAAGGAAGGGGAAGTGAAAAGTTTGGATGAGGTGGTTACGGACGAAGTTCAACAAGCCCAACAAGCCGCTCAGGACCAAGCCGCACAACTCCAACAAGCAGCGCAAGATGTCAAACAGCAAGCGGTAGATGAGGCCGCCGCGACGCAACAGGCGCTTTCCGATCGGATGGAAAGCGAAAAGGCCGCCGCCCAAGAACAACTTAATGCAACGCAACAGGCGGTCAAAAACGATATAGACGCCCAACAACAAGCGTTGCAAAGTGAGTTGGATGCACAACGGGAACAGGCCTTGAACACCGCACGCCCCGTCGTAGATGAAGCATTAGGCGCCAGTGCTGTTGCCGCTACGTTGGGGGAAGACGGTTTGGTGGACCAAGCCAACGCCGATGATCAAGCCCTTAAACAGCAAGCCACCGAAGAAATGGACGCCGCGCGTGATAATGTGCTTACCCAAGTCAGCGCAGTGAGCGGCAATTCGGCCTTTACGGATTTGACCTCGCCGCAAGCCATAGAAGCGCGGGAATTGTATACGGCTCAGAAGATTGCCAGTATGACCGATGCGGCCTTAAAGAAAATTACCGATACGCCCGGCGTCAATGTTTATATGCGTGATAACCGCCCCGATGCCGTGGAAATTGACCCGGAAGTTATTTTTGATAAAACGGCCTTTCGTTCCGAGGCGCAACCGCTCCTTAACAGTATTTATGAACTCTTAGCCCTGACGCAAAATGCCTCCTACGTCATTTTGCCGGCCGGCTCTTATACCGATGACGTAACGTTGCCCGGTATCCGTCAGGCCATGGCCTTAAATTCGTACCTGATTAACCGCGGTATTTCGCAAGGTAAATTGCATTATAATATGGGGCTTGTGGATGAAGAACCGCCTGCCCGGTTTGCTAATTTGCATGGGTTGTCCGTCGTATTTGATTACGATTCCAAATTGCCTACGGTCATGGAAAAAAATGAAAAAGATGAAAAAGCACCCCTTTTAAGTATGGCGATCGTTCCGTTGTGTCACGCTATTGACCGTTCGTTAGGCGAAGCATTTGCCATTGACTTTTCTGTGTTGGAAACCGTTAATCCCTTAGACAACTGGGTATTGCAGATTATTCAACACGGTCACGACGGTAAATTTTATGTAGTGCGCCAACTGGAAGGTTTCGCCCCGGTCTATCACCAAATTTTATTTAACGGACGTAAAGGAGTGATCGGGCCGGAACTCCCCTGCGGGAAATATACGCTCGTGCTAACCGGAACGGATTTGAAAGGTAATAAACAAACCTTACGCCGCCGGGTAATCGTCAAGTGTGCCGATACCAAGAATTCGTGCGACGGCAGTTGCCACGCGGCGGAACCGGAACAACAAACCGTATTAGATTATAAAACCGCCCGTTTGTGGAAGAAACCCGGCCGTACCATGGGAAAGCCGGCTGTTAAGCAAACCGTTCAGACGGCAACCTCCGTCACCAACGATACCTCTTCCAACTCGTATACCAAAACGGTAAATACTACTACGATTATTGAAGAAGATAATGGAGCAGAGCCGGTGGCACCGGTCAATTCCCCCGCAACCTCGTATCCGACGCCGGACGAAGTGTTGCCTATGAATAATCCGTACGATATGCCGTACGAAAATTTATAACAATTGTTCTGGAGAAAAAGTATGGGATTATCAGAAACACTCATCGGCCAAAATATGCATGCCCATCCGGATTGTTTGGGTATCTATATTGGCTTAGATGAAATTTACATGGCCCAAACTGCCCGTAAAGACGGCAGTGTGGTCTTGGAATCTTTGGTGCGTGTTCCGATTACCGATGTAGATAGGAATATGCTTAAGCCGTTGGATTTGAACGAAACGTTCTTTTCTATGGACAGTTGGACCGAAGCGCTGGCTAAGGTAATGTCTAAAAAGAAATGGAAAACCAACCGCGTGGTGGTAAGTTTGGCACCGGCATTTTGTTTGTTACGCCATTTTGTTGTGCCGACTGTTATTGAACGCAAAATGTGGAAAAATTCTATTCCGCTTCAAGCGCGCAAATACATCCATTTCCCGTTTGAAAAAGCCGAATGTGCTTACCATGTGTATGAATTTGAAACAGGCGCTACCAAACAAAAACGCTTGGGTGTTGTGTTTGCCATGACAACCAAAACCATTATTGAGCAATTGCGCAAAGGATTAAAATCTTGCGGGTTGGAGTTAATTTCGGTAGAGCCATCCAGTTTATCGTTGGGGCGCGCCTTTAACGACAGTGATAAAGAAGCCGTCGGAAACGGTGGGCGTATTTACTCGTTCTTCGGTAAAGATATGGCGAATTTCGTGTTCTTAAACGAAAATGCTCCGGTGTTGCTGCGCGAGGTAGAAATTTCCGGGTCTATCCCGGCCGAACGCCGCCGTTTTGAAATTACAAACTGCACGGAATTTATTGCTAAACAATTAGAGCGTGACCCGTTTGAAGAAGCCGTAATTACCGGGGTGGACGCCGATCAATGGATCCCGGCACTAGAGGCCGATTCCAAAAAACCGGTACGTAAATGGAATTTAAGCGAGGTGTATGGGATTGATACCCGTTCGGCCGGAGAGATTGCCGCTATTGGGGCCAGTATTAAATTCTATGAACACAAAACACCGGATGTGGATTTTACTAAAGGTAACCGTTTAAGTGCTTATGAATTCAATGCCAGTTTAACGGCATGGATTGTGGCTGCGGTACTTATTGTGTTGATTTTGGCGTTTATCGGTAAGGGATATTGGGGACAATATCAAAAAGAACAAGAATTAGTTCGTGCCAAAAGTTCCCAAAAGTCCCGCATTGCCGACTTTGAGGGTTTGACAGCGAGTCAAATTCAATCTAACTTAGATAAAATTAAAACGCAAAACTCTAACTTGCAGGCCATGATTAAGTACGACCATGTGGTTACCCCAATATTAGCCGAGGTGGTAGATACTATTCCGCAAGGCGTTTGGATTACAAAATTTTCTTATTCCGATGTCTTTCCGGGAAAAGGAAGTGAAGAACGTTCTGTCGTGTTGGATGGGGCTATAGAGTCCGGCACGCGCGACGGCCGCGACGATTTGGCGTTAGGAAACCGCTTTAAGGAAGAATTGGCTAAACAACCTACGTTCAAGCGGATATGTGGGGCCAATCCGACTATCCGTTTTTCGGAAGTGGCCGGTACGAGCGGTAGCCAAAAGGGCTCCAACAAAGCTACCAAGTTTACGCTAACTTGTGCAAGAGGAGGCCGCTAATATGGCAGATAAAAAGAAAACCAATCAATATATAAACCGTTTCAAGCAGGGCTTTGCAGATATCCAGACCGTAATGCAAGACGGGAACTTCAAGTTGTTTCTTAAACAATGTATTGCGGTTTTGGTTATTTTTCTGTTGTTTAAGTATTTGACCGGGAAATTTATTACCCGGATTCAAAATATTGACGGACAACTGGAAGCCATTCGTGCGCAACAAGTCAACGAACAGGAATATTTGGCTAATAAAAAATTGTTGATTTCCTTAGAGCCGCGGTTTGCTGCGGCAGATGCCAAAAACGAATGGTTACTCAGCCAAATTATTGATATTTTTAAGAAAGCAAACATTTCTCCCAACGTGGACAGTAGCCAGACGGAAGATACTTCTAACCCAACTTATGTGGCTACGTCCCGGGGTGCGTCAACGGAAATGTCGTATGATGCGTTTGCCAACTTCTTAGCAAATATTGAGAACCGTCCGGGCTATATTAAAATTTCAGCTTTTACCATTGAAAAAGACGGGGATCCGAATCGTATAGGTAACAACAAGGTATCGTTGAAATTAAATACAATTTTCCCGAAAGAGAAGATTGCAAAGTCGCTTTTCAAAGATTACGACCAGTTAGTAGCTGCCGAAAAACAAGAAAAAGCAGCTGCTAAGAAAAGAAGAAAGGGGAAATAAGATATGAAGCAACTGTTTTTCTTACTATTTGTAGGTATAGCGTTTCCGCTTGTGGCCCAAACTCCACAAGAGCAACCGGTTGCGCAAGCCCCCGCACCGGAAAAAGTTACGGCTGCTACGTCGCAAGCGACTGTTGGCTCGGATAAGACGGCCGCGGTTTCGGGTAAGACTTCTGCCGCCCCGGCTACCGGCGCGCAGACTCCGGCGGCAGCGGATGCGGCTAAAACGCAGAGCGACCTTGCGCAAGACTTGGCGGCTGCGGCCCCGGCCCAAGAAGAAAAACCGGCCGAAGAATTTGTAGCCGTCCGTGAAACAGTGGAGGAGGAAGACTTCTCGGATCGGGAAAAAGTGGTTTATAGCCCCAAGGGAACTCGGGATCCGATGCTTTCTCCGGATGATTTCTTGTTATTGCAATACCGGGAACAACAGCGTTTAGCTGCTATTGAAGCAGAACGTAAACGCAAAGAGGAAGAAGAACGCCGCCGTCAGGAAGAAGCGGAACGGTTACGCCAATTGGAATTGGCCCGCATCAAAGACCCGACGCGTGAAGTACGTAACAAAATCAAAATCGGTGGTGTCATTGGGCAGGAAGTATTTATCGGTAGCAAGATATATACTGTTGGAAATACCATTTTTGGTGCGCGCATTATTGCGGTACGCCCCGATGAAGTGGTATTTTCTTATAAAGGTCATAAATTTGTACGGAAAGTGCAGTTGTAGCATTTAAGAAAATTCATTAGGAGGATTATGAAACATAGTTTAACAGTCGTGTTGGCGGGTATAGCCGCATTGGGATTAGTCACTACGGCTTCAGCTCAAAGCCGTCAGCGGCTTCCCAGCGACAATACAGTCGCCCTTGTGGAAGAACCGACCGTAAAACTGTCGGGCGAAACGGACCTGTATAAAGACGCAGAAGAAGCTTCTCCGTTGGATCGGAAGGTGTCTATCCGCGTATCTAATGTACCGATATCCGTGTTCCTCAACAGTATTACCACGCAGGCAAAAATTAACTTTATTATGAGCGAAGAATTCGCCAATAAAAAAGTTACTGCCTCGCTAACCAGAGTTACCGTACGTGAAGCCCTGGACACGTTACTTCGTGTGCACGGATTAGCGTACCAACGTATTGGTAAGAGCGATAGTTACGTTGTAACAAAACGCTCTAACGATGCCCCGGATACAATTACCAAAATCTATACGCTCAGTTATATTTCCTTGCAGGGTGTAGGTTCTGCTTCCAGTGAAATGAACAGCATTATGCCGCAAGATGTATCCAGTTCCTCTGGCGGAGGTATGGGGGGTGGCATGGGCGGTATGTCAGCGGGCACAGGTGCTACGGCGGTCGGTGGTGATGCCGGTGGTGCCGGTGGTGCTGCGGATATTACCAACATCATCAAGAGCATGATGTCCCCGGTCGGCCGTTTGGCTATTGATGCCCGTACAAATAAACTCATTATTACGGACGTCCCTGAAGTTTTCCCGCCGATTGAAAACATTTTGGCAGAATTAGATATTCGTCCGCCCCAAATCTTGATTGAAGCCCAAATCGTGGAAGTCAACAAGACCAGCGGTCTTAGTTTGGGCTTTGAATATGGCGGTGGAGACGGTACTATCTTCACGGCTACGGGCCCGAAACGTGTGTTAGACTTGGAATATGTCAAAGGGGAAGGCGTGAAAGGTTGGAACTACATCTTCCCGAGTAAAGACCAAACCGGCGGTGGTAGCTCCTCCGGTGGTGGTAGTGGCGGCGGAGGCAGTAGCGGCTCTTCCGGCACGGATGAAGCCGGCCTGTTAGATTTTACTGCTTTTAACGTGGTGCTTCGCAGTTTACTTACCCGCGGTGAAGCCAAGTATTTAGGGAAACCCAAAGTGGTTACCTTGAATAATAAAGCGGCTACCATTACCACTTCTACTGACGCAGCCGTTGGTGTGACGCAAAGTTCGTCGGGTGAAGGCGGATCCGCCATGACCACGAAATCTGCCGAACGTAAACGCGTTGGTTTGATTTTGCAAGTGACTCCGCAGGTCAACCGCGAAGGTTATGTAACCTTATACGTGCAACCTTCGTATTCGGACATTGTTGATTCCGGTTTTGACGATATGAAAGATACCATTACCCGTGCTGTTTCCACGCTCGTTCGTGTGAAAAACGGTCAAACGGTAGTTATCGGCGGGTTACTTACTTCCCGTGAAACGGAATCGGTCCGCAAAGTGCCGCTCTTGGGTGATATCCCGATATTGGGTTGGTTATTTACCAGCAAAACCACTTATAAGAGTACTACTGACTTGGTCGTATTTATTACGCCGACCATTTTGGCAGAATAATCAAAGCATTTCGGTCTGCCCCCTCAACGGGGGCAGACCGTTACATATAATTTAGGGGAATAGGAAATGGCAAAACAGTTACATGAGATTTTAATGGACCAAGGAACGCTGACTGCTGAACAAGTCAAACGGGTGCAACTTTATGCGAAACAGAATAATCTTCCGTTTGCTGATGCGGTAGTGAAATTGGGCTTTGCTTCCGAAGAACAAGTAACGATTGCGATGTCTAAACATTTTGCCATGCCCTATGCTTCTAAAGAAAATGGCATTTTAGTCCCGGAAAAAGAGCAAAATTTACAAAAAATTATTCCCGAAAAATTTGCCCGCGAAAATATGGTAATTCCTCTATTCTTAGAGGAAGACACCTTGGCAATTGCTTTGTTAGACCCGACCAACTTGTTCTTGCTCGAAAACATCAAAATGATGTCGGGTAAACAAATCCAGCCCTTTATTGCCAGTAAAAGCCAGTTGTTAAATGCGATGGATTCGTTTTACGCTTCTTCCTCTAACCTGTTAGAAGAGGTCATGAACGAATCGGTAAAACCGCAAATTGATGGGGAGGCCACGGCCGAGGCGGACGAGGAAGTGGAAGTTACCGGCGTGTTGGACTTGGATAAAATTTCGCCTAATTCCTCTACGTATGTTAAACAGGTAAACGCTATTTTACGTCAGGCAATTGCCGAGCGTACTTCTGATATTCACTTGGAAATGTTTGACGAACGCGTTTCGTTACGTTTCCGTATTGACGGTTCGCTCTACGAACGTACGCCACCGGCCAAAGAATCTGTGAACGCGATTATTTCGCGTATTAAAATTTTGTCTAAATTGGATATTGCCGAAAAGCGTTTGCCGCAGGACGGTTCGTTTACTATCCGTTACCAAAACCGTTCCATTGAAGTCCGTGTATCTGTGTGTCCGGCGGTGTTCGGTGAAAAACTCGTACTTCGTATCTTGGATAAAGGTACGGGAGAGATGAACGTAGATAAATTAGGGTTCGAACCGGAACAAAAAAAGGCCTTCTTGGAAGCCGCTAACTTGCCGCACGGATTGATTTTCTTAACGGGGCCGACGGGGTCAGGTAAATCTACCACGTTAAACGCGGTACTTACCACCATTCGTACGCCGGAATTAAACTTTATGACGTTGGAGGACCCGGTAGAATATAAATTGGCCGGTATCAGTCAGGTACAGGTAAAACCGGCCATTGGGCTTACGTTTGCGGCGGGGTTGCGTTCGTTCTTACGTCAGGACCCGGACGTTATTCTGGTGGGGGAGGTGCGCGATAACGAAACGGCCGAAGCGTGCTTAAAAGCCGCGTTAACCGGTCACTTAGTGCTTTCTACCTTACACACCAACGAAGCGCTCGGTGCTATTCCGCGTTTGATTGATATGGGCATGGAACCGTTCTTGTTAGCCAGTTCGCTAGCACTCGTGGCGGCCCAGCGTTTAGTGCGTATTTTGTGTCCGTACTGCAAAGTGCCGCACATTCCGGATCCGGCTACCTTAAACCGTATTGTCAAGGAAGGGCATTTAAGTTTGCGCGACCAAAATTCGTGGACATTTTTTAAGTCTGTCGGTTGTCCCAAATGTTTCGGGACCGGATTTATGGGCCGGCGGGCTATTTATGAAGTATTTCGCATGTCGGAAGAAATGCGTAACATTATTTATAAATCGCAAGATTTAATAGCCCTCAAACAAGCGGCCATACGTTCCGGCTCGCTCAATCTGCGTGCCAACGGTTGGCGCAAAGTCATTCGCGGGCAAACAACCGTTGATGAAATTTTGAGTATTACTACTTCCGATGACGAATAGCTTTTCGGATGAAAAGGTAATTTGAAGGGAACTTAGGAAAAGTATTTATGCCAAAATATACATACACAGTTAATGACGGAAACGGAAAAGTAATTCGCGGGACCATTTCTTCGGATAACCGTGAAAAAGTGATTATGGCCCTGCAAAACAAGGGTTATTTGGTGTTGGACGTACGGGAAGGTGGCGGTGGGCTTTTCGGCGGGCGCAGCAGTTCGCGCAAACGCGGCGGGAAAGTTCCGGGACACGTTTTGGCGTTCTTCGCCGAACAGTTAGCCACGCTGATTGCAGGTGGTGTTCCGCTTGTGCGCGCGGTGTCTCTACTGGGGGAATATGCCTCTAACGCCACCTTGGGATATGTACTTACGCAAGTGGCTAAAGATATTGCGGGTGGGCAGTCACTGCATGAAGCGTTAGGTCACCATCCCAAAACGTTTAGTCATATTTGGCTTTCTTTGGTGGAGGCGGGGGAACTCGGCGGTCAGTTAGCCGACACGCTGATGCAAGTCTCTTTATATACCAAAACGCAAGAAGGAATGAAAAGTAAAATCATTACGGCCGTTACCTATCCGGCTATTTTAGGGCTATCTTCGGTGGGGGTACTTATTTACTTCATTATCGGTATCGTACCTACTTTCGCCCAAATCTTCAAAGATTTTAACTTGGAATTGCCGACTATTACGTTAATCGTATTAAATGTTTCGGGTGTGTTGGTCAATCACGGGGTACTGATTGTTGCTACGATTGTGTTTGGTTTTATTGCTTTCCGTTTCTATATTAAAACAACGGACGGCCGTAAACGCTGGCACTCGTTCTTGCTGACCATGCCTATCTTCGGTAACTTCTTAAAAAACATTTATTACGACCGGATGTTGTCCACCTTGTCTACCTTGCTTCGCAGCGGGGTAACGATTTTGAACGCTATTTTGGTGTTGGAAGAATCGTTTGACAGTAACGTAATTATCCAAAACGCGCTTAAAATGGTGCGTGCGGAAGTGGCGGCGGGGAAAGCTATTTCCGATTCTTTCCGGGCCACGGGGGTGTTCCCCGGGCTGATGACGGAAATGATGCTCATGGGTGAAGAATCAGGTAAACTGCCGGGCATTATTGCTACGTTGTCCAAATTCTACTCCGACCAAGTGGAACAGTTTATTGCCCGTTTTTCGGCGGTGATTGACCCAATTTTAATTTGCGGTGTCGGTGCGCTGATTGGTATTATTGTGGCATCTATTTTCTTACCGATTTTCAAATTGTCTCAAATCGGCGGAAACTAAGGGGAGTATATGCGTCGTACAACAGGTTTTACGTTAGTAGAAATTTTGATTGTGGTAGTAATTGCGGCTTCGGTGTTAATGTTTGCCTTGCCGGCCAGTAAAAAAGCCCAAGAGCGTAACAAGTATTTAGGGGCGGTCGGCGTATTGGCTGATGTGGGGATGGCGATGCAGTCGCTACGGGCCGCAGCATCTATGCAAGGTTCGGAGGTGGTATTTCCCGAAGCCGGCAGTTCCGCGGCCGTTCTTTCGGCGTGGCAAAATTCTTCCGACTCGTCGTATGAGGCTGCTTTGCAGAACGATTTGGCTTCGTTAAACAGTACTATTTTCCCGTATGCGTTGTTTGCACACGGATATTTGCAGAGTATCCCTAACGAAGGTACCGGTACGGATATAGTGTATCAAGGATATTCGTTTACGTTGTGCCCGGCGGCAACATCTGACGGCTCGGTCAACAATGTGGTGGCTATTATGCAAACCGGTAATTCTACCACCTATCAGGGGGCCCGTTACTTCCGGGACGGTACCGTAGAGCAAATTTCCGACACGAATCCCTCTTGTTTGGATTAACGGGGTTGAAAAATAGGAAAACTCAGCCATACTATTAGAGAGCGTTTGGTATGAATAAGAGAAAAGGTTTTACGTTAATAGAATTGTTAATTGCCGCTACGATTATCGGGGCGCTCGCTGTATTTGCTACTATTTCGTACCGTGCCAGCGAGGCTGATACCCGTATCGCGGCGGCTAAGGCCAAGACGGATGCCTTGGCCGGAGCCATGCGGCGGTTTCATATAGAATTTCCGCGCGCGGGACTAAATAACAGCGTTATTGAAAATACAACGGCGGCTTGTCCTTCCGGCGTATCGTCTGCCACTAATCTTTCCGCTACGGTGCTGATTTCGTGCGGGCAGTTGGATAACCGCGGTTGGACCAATGATTATGTAGAATTTACCGTGTGTGGAACAAACACAGACGGTATTTGTGCGAATTTAACGGCTCCGGGGGCGTGTATGACCGGGAAAAGTACTAACTCGCGCATGCCGGCCCGCTATAAAGGAAATTATGCCTACTGTGTAACCGAGGCGGGGGTATCAAGCGAAACGTTCGGGAGTTGATATGAAAAAGGGTTTTACGCTGATGGAGGTGTTGGCGGTCATTTTGATGCTTGCGGTAATAACTACGTTAACCGCTCCGGTCTTTCGTGCGGTCCGCTTTGAGGTACGGCAGGCCCAAGCCAAAACGGCGGCCCAAAAATTAGCCGAATCACTAAAAACGTATTACCAAGTCAGCCGCGGCGGCCGGTTTGAAGCCTGTTTTCAGGCGTCGGATACAAATGTGACACAAACTTCGGCGGCATGTGATAATCCGGCGGCAACGGGCATTCCTGCCAGCAGTGCGCCCAGCCCGCTGACTACGGCACAGCAACTCTTTGCGTGCGGATTTTTATCCTCTAAAGATTTTCGCGGGCTTCCTTATACCTTTTGTACCAGTACAACGGCGGCTTCCGCAGTGGCAAGTTGGACGGGATTAGATTGGGCGCCGGCAACTAACGCGTATGTCGTGGCTTTTGCCAACGATTCAGCCAAAGCCGGAAGCAAGTACTATCAAAAAGGATATATTTACGTTAGCCCGAATATGGATGTTTTAGATACCTATGATGCGGACGAAAATAATTAGCGGAGCGACTATGAAACATATTTTCAAAAATAAATGGGGTGTTACCTTGTTGGAAGGCGTTATTGCATTAGGGTTACTTTCCTTGGCGGCGGCGGCTACGTTTGGGGTGTTGTTATCGGTTTCGCGTAAATCTTCCCGTCCCGACATCCAGGAAGAAATGCTTTGGGCGGTAGAACGTGCCCGCGAGGGCTTGCAAATGTATGTGGGCCAACCGGAAGATATTTCTTCTACTCCCTTGCCGCAAGGGTTGTGTGCTAATGCTACATCCGCGATTACGGATACCACGCCGTTGGCGGTGGGAGAGCACCAAATTACTTGTCTGTTGCCGGCCATTTGCGACAGGGCCACCTCTTCCTTTGCCTATAGGGTTTCGGTGGACGGAAGTAGTACGTTAATTAACAGCGACATAGTCACGGCGACGTCCGGTATATGGGCAGATAATGTACAGAGCGACCATTACACCGGGAAAAGTATTTCATTTCAAATTACATGCGGCGGATTTACATTATGAAACATAAGCACGGATTTACTTTAACGGAAATTTTGTTGGCTGTCATGGTGGTGGCACTAATTGGCGTGGCATTGGCCTCATTGACAACGGCGGCCTCAAGGGAAGGCGGTTCGGGACGTACACGAACGGTCTTGCGTAACAGTTTGTCGCGTGCGGTTAGCCAACTGCGTCAGGATGTGCAAGATTCTTCCCAAGTGTTGTACGGCGGCCCCGGGGCGATAGGATCGGTCTCGGCCAATACCTTTGTGCCGTTGCTCGTTTTAGCCCAAAATATGGGCTTGGACGGTCAGTCGTTTAATGCCGACTCGGTTTCCTATGTTACGTACTGTTTTAAGATTCCCACGCTTATTACTACCAATGCCGGCGGAACGGCAATTGTGCCGTCCGGGGCAATAGACGGAGGCATTATTTACCGCAAAGCATCCGACACAATAGCCCGTGCCGCTGATGGTTCGTTAGATATGTCCAACGTTTGCACCGGCATGACGGAACCTTTTTTGAATCATGTTAAGTTTATTCCAACCGATTATCCTGTTCCGTTTTTTCAAGTGGATGCATTTAATGCTTTGCGTATCAGGTTAATTTTAGAATTGCCGTCTAATCCGGTGGTTAATGATGTAACGGAAGAAATATTGTATTTACCGATCGGGCAATAAGGAGAAAATATGTGGCGCAATCAAAAAGGTGCGGCGTTGTTACAGGTTTTGTTAGTAACGGTAGTGCTTGCCGGTATGGCAGCGATGTTATTGCGTAGCAGTTTGGCTCGTACAACTACTGCGCGTAAAACGCGTCGGGAAGTGGTAAGCCAGATGCTTATTAACGCGTGCCAAGCCGAAGTGAATGCTTTGTGGAGTGTGAAATCTTCCGAGGTTTTTGCCCGTGATTTACAGGGTTGTTGGATGTGGTGTTCCGTGCCGCTAACCTGTGACGAAGGCGATTCGGCCTGTGAAGACCTCAGAAATACAGGATGTGACGGAGAAGCCGAGCCGCCTACGGCTTCCCGCTCTTACACCTGTGCGGTCAGAGTTATAGACGGGGCGGCTTACCGGGTCACGGCTCAATTTGACAATTCCTATGGAATCAGCGCGCAACAACAATGTCCGTTGCGTTATACGGTGGAGAGCGGAACGGTCAATGAAGGCAATTTTACCGCCGATACGGATACTATATTGTAATTGTCTCATGAAAAAAACAATTATATTTACATATATTGCTTTAGCCATTTCCCCGCTGTGGGGACAGACTCATTCCCCTTCTATACGGGTATCAGAGGTGTCTCCCGCGCCGGAGTCCAACATTGATTTACTCAAAGAGTCGTTAAAGACGTCTGCGTCCGAAAAAGGAGTGGCGGGGGTGGCTCCCGCGGTATCTGCAAAAACATCTTCCGCTACTGTGACGGCGCAACAAACCGTTGCTATGCCAGAGAAGCCCGTCCAAGAGGCGGCTACATTGGATATGCCACTAACCGTAGGAGGAGAAACGCAATCGGTCCAAACAGCGGTGACCCCGGTAAAAACACTTTCGCCTAAAGTAGCCAATAAGGTGGCGGCTTCTAAAAAAAAGCGCACTCAAGCAACGGCTAAAAAGACGGCAGATAAAAAATCTGTCCCGCTTCAAAATGCTGCGCCTGCTAGCGCTAAACCGACGGAGTTAGAGCAGAAAATTGAAGCGGATAATGCGTTGTTGCCGCCGGGGGCAGCCGCGCCCGAAAGTAATGATTTAAGCGAAGAAGATGCGGCCGATGCCGAACTGGAATATGCGGTCAAAATGTTGGAACAGTCCAAGGCCAAGGCCCAATCAACCGAGCGTCCGATTCCGCCCTCAGCCGCGCAAAACCGGCCCAGTAAAGTGCCGGCCC
>Ga0247610_10002744_pt1 | contig 19961 bp, 44 predicted proteins | sample 174DNAGHGhighgp2_FD_193483 | JGI IMG/M metagenome (GOLD analysis project Ga0247610, IMG submission 193483) | Sheep rumen microbial communities from Palmerston North, Manawatu-Wanganui, New Zealand - 1742 DNA GHGhigh gp2 | ecosystem: Host-associated > Mammals > Digestive system > Stomach > Rumen...
GCGGCCCGTTTTTGTATCGTAAAGCGGCGGGCCGCGTTTTATTTTGCGGCGGGCCCGTTTATGTTTTATTTTGCGGCGGGCGTATCTGTAAAGCGTTTACAGGCGTTTTAAAAAACGCGGCGGGCGTTTTTAAGCGTTTGCGGGCGTATTATTTGCGGCGGGCGTATAATAAAAAAAAATCGCGGCGGGCAAAAATTTTTTTTAAAAACCTATTGACAAACGCCCTTATATTTGATATACTGTATACAGTTAATAAATCAATGGAGGCCGAAAACATGAAAACAGTGGTTGAACTTACAAAGCTTGTGCCCTTCACTTGCGACGGAACGCCGCGCGCGCCCTTTACTTTTGACGGCGGCAAAACTCACAAAAACCGCGGGCAGGCGGCGGAAATTTGCGGAAAAGACTTGCGCGGGCTTGCGCTTGACGTTCAAAGCGGGCTTGATTTTACAAAAGCTTGCGATATACCGGAATATGAAATCAGTGTTAAGAGCGCGGGCGCTACAATTCCGGCGGCGGACAAAAGCAAAGTCTATAGCAGCCTTGAAGAATACATTGATGAGTTTATCGCGGCGGATTGCGCAAAGTCCTATGTTTACGGAATTATCACTACCACGCATTATATCGAATATAGCCTGTCAAAAGAGCTTATGCGGAAATTCTTAAAGCGTTGCGGGCAACTTACAAAGAACGTTGTGAGACTGCCGCGGACGGATACGGAGCTTGTAGTAAAATGGTTAGAAACAAACGCAGCGCGGGCGTAAAGCCCGCGCGGCGACAGGAAGCGACCAAACCACTTAACCAACAGTTAACAAAAGAAATTTTCAAAACCTATTGACAAAGCAAGCAAACAGTGATATAATTAAGTCATCAAATGAAAGAGAGGGACACACAAATGAAAGACAAGTTCGTGACCATCATGATTAACAACACCATCGGCAACGGCGGCATGACGGAAAAGGAAAAAGATTTCTACCGTAGGGAAGCAATGAAAGCGTGGAAAGCCAACAAATTAACGGTTGAGGAAGTTAGCGGAATCTTTACAATCATCGATATGGTAAACACTTTGGAAGTCGCATAAAGCGACTTCCTTTTTTTTTATCTATGGAAATAGCCCTATATAAATAGGGCCTCTCTCTCATTGTAGCATAATTATACACCTTATATCAATCAAAGTCAAGGGCTTTTTTGTTAAAAGTCTGTTACAAAAAATAATTGTAATGTAACAAATAGTTAATAAAAAAATTGTAGAAAACTATTGACAAATAGCCGCGTTTATGATATACTTATATCATCAAGTGAGAGGAGAAAAACCCATGAAAAAGTTCGTTAAAAATCCGCACAACCATGACGACCTCGTTATGCTCGACCGCGAAATGCTGACCGCTGGATATACCTGCAAAGTCGCTTGTGATTACCGAGAAGCAGGAACGACAGACCCTTGGAGCGGAATGCCCGACATTGACAACGATTTCACCTATTTTGATAACGCCGATGAGGCCGCAAAGTTCGCAAAAACTCAGCTTTGGCCGTTTAACCACGACATAACAGCAAAAGTCGAAACGCTAACGCTTGGCGAAATGTGGGACGAAATGAGAGAGCGCGAAGCAAAAGAAGCAGCGGCGAAGAAAGCGGCAAAGGAAGCCAAAGAAGCAGAAAAAGCCAAAGCGGCGGGCTTAACAGTAGAGGAATACAGAGCGGCGAAAAAAGAAGCGGCAAAAGTCAAAGCATATCAAAAAGAAATTGAAAAAATCAAAGCAGAAATTGCAGAGCTTGAAAAACAAAGAGCGTGGTACGAAGCAGAGTTAAAAAAGAGGGCGTAAGCCCTCTTTTGTTATGGCTCTGTTAAGAGCCGCGCCGGAGCGCTTTGTTAATTCTGGGTTAGGATGCGGGAATAGTTGTGTAAAGATGCGCGCCGAAGCGAATTAACAGAGTGTTTACAAAAAACCTATTGACATATTATGCGCATGGTGTTATAATAGTATCATCAAAGAGAGAGGGGAACAAAACAATGATGAATTACATGAGCACCGAAGAAATCGCCGCGACCTTGACCACTGAAGAAATTGAAGCCCTTGCGACCGACATGATGGTCGATGAATACTGGGAGCGCGAAGCTGATGTTATCATGGCGCAATATGACTATCCCGAAGATTTCTAATCGGCGGGACAGCCTCCGGAGGCTCTCGCCTCCGGAGGACCTGGCTTAACATACAAATAACCTGGAACAGTATTGACAAAATCGCGCTTATGTGATATAATGTTATCATCAAATGAGAGGAGAACAAAACAATGACGCTTGACAGAGGAATTGACCTATTAATCAGAGAGTTCGGCATGGAGAACGACCGCATCGTGCGCGTGCTTATCGCGGTTGAACGTGACAGAAAAGTACTTGAAAACATGAGTGAAGCGTGGCTTGATAGGTGGTATAACAGAGTCCGTGAACACCTAAGCGAAAATCCCGAAGAATAATTTCGGGATTTTCGTTTATCAGCGTATGGAAATGTTAACTGACGGTTAACAGGCGCGCCGGGGCGTTATGTTAAATCGGTGTTAATAGTCCCTCCGGGCGGCGCATTTTACATACAGTTAACTTGACATTCTAAGGGATGCATGTTATAATGTTATTGTTGAGAGGGACAAAAGAGACGTTCAAATCGTCCCATTGAACCCAGCAGGGCTTTGACGGATAGTGTCAGCATGGTTAGCACGTTGTTCCTCTTAACACAACATTAACTTGACAAACGCGCAAGCGTATGGTATAATTAAGTCATCAAATGAGAGAGAGGTAAAAATCATGTACAGCACAAAGTTCAACGACCACAAGAGCGCACAGGCACAAATCAACCACTACAACGACGGACGCACGACTTTACAGAGTTATAACACTGAACTGGTAGAGGTCAAGGACGGTTGGATTAAAGTGTTAATCCTTTGGGATAGCAACACGTCAAGGCGTCACATGGGATGGTTCGCAAAACTTTACAATCTTGACTATCAGACATTGAAATCTTTGGCGCTTAACGACTACATGATGAACGTTGAGACGGGCGAGGTTGTGGCGATTGCGTAAGCAATCGCCAAACGTCTTTGTTAAAGGCGCGTTAAGAAGCGCACCAAACACTTATGTTAAGAACAGGCAAAGAGAAGAGCCGAAGGTAACTTAACAAACACTTAACTTGACAGGTCTTGCATAGTGTGGTATAATGAGGACGATGGAGGAGAAGCACTCGTATGTTAAGAGTGCGTAAAGAGAAAAGCCGAACAGAACTTAACAGATACTTAACTTGACAAGTCTTGTGTGGTGTGGTATAATGTGTATAGTGGAAGAGAGGGACACGTATATGTTAAGGACATGTAAAGAGAAGAGCCGAACACTTATGTTAATTCGGTGTAATGTAGATGTTATGAATATGTAAAGAGAAGAGCCGAATGGCTTATATTAAGATTATGTAAAACGATAAAAAATCTATTGACATATATATAAAATAGTGATATAATTATATCATCAAATGAATGGAGGACACCAACATGACCAGCACCATCATCAGCATCCTTTGCACCTATGGCTTCGCCGCTAAAGCGGACGGTTCCGCTTCTTGGGGCTTCGGCACCCTCATGTGGGGCGACACTGTAGAGGTTCGCCCTATGGGCGGCGACCGCTATGCGGTCACTGTGCGCCACTGGTTTTATGACCAGTACGGCGACCCTGTAAGGGACAGCAGGGAAACCCGCACCCTTTACGGCGGGCAGGCCCTTGCGTGGGCCTTCGCTGAACTGCCAGCAGCTTTTTGGCGGTTCGCCCTCCGCCGCTAATGGCGGCGGAACTTCACAAACACTTAACAAACAAAACCCTTGACAAAATACGCGCACTATGATATAATAGTATCATCAAAGAGAGGGAGGACACCAACATGACACTTTACATCCAATACACTGACGGACGCACCGTTTGCTATGAGGGCATCACTCTCATGCGCGCGGCGGAATTGATCACCGACCCCACTGTAAAATGGTGGTGGTGGGGCCGCTAATGCGGCCTTTTTTTAACACAAATTTCACACAAAAATTCTTGACATTTCCTCCGGAAAATGGTATAATTAAAATGCCGAAATGGAAGGGGAGGGCATCCTGAAACCGGCGCATTTTTTAATGCGCCGTTAACAAAATGCACGGCGCTATTTTTTACAATTTCATAGTAAAAAAAGGTCAAACTGGGGCGCGGCGCAGAGAGCGCCGCATTCCCGTATGTTAAGGCACGGTTAAGAACCGCGCCGGACATGGGCGCCCTCCTCCAGCTTACGATGTAATTATATCATGCCGCAAGGGTTTTGTCAATACTTTTTGTGTAAAGAGTTTGTAAACAAACGTGCGGAATGATTGTAAATTTCAAATAAAAAAACAGGCCGAGTCACTTTAGCACACTAAAGTAATAAAGTCCTGTAACGGGAGGGGTTCCCCTCCGATTGTATCATAATTTTATCACAAAAATCCAGCACTGTCAAGACTTTTTTTGTTAATAATATATTACAAAATTATACCCCACTGTAACAGATTCTTAATAAAGAAAATTTCAAAAACCTATTGACAAATAACGCGGCGTGTGGTATACTTATACCATCAAATGAAAGAGAGGAAAACATTATGGCGATTGTTATGGGCATCCTTGGAACGGCTTTGGTAGTTGGCTCTGCTTTGGCTATTTTCTACGCTCTGTTAACCCGCAAGGGTTAACGGAGACTTAACAGAAAAAGTATTGACAAACCGCGCACAGTATGATATAATAAGACCATCAAATGAAAGAGAGGGAAACAACAATGTACGAAATTTGGAGCGGATGGAACGGCGGATTTAACACTGAAAAGGTTGCGGAGTTTGCAACAGAAAAGGAAGCGCGCGCATACGCAAAAGAGCATGATTATATAGGAATGTGGAAATTCACCTGCGGTGAAGAGGGCTATGACCTGCGGAAGCCCAGCGGAAAGACGGTCGAACTGTAAAAAGAAGGCAAACACCTTCTTTTTTTATTCATCATCAATAACAAATTCTTAACTTGACAGGATGCGCGTAGTGTGCTATAATATAACCACAAAAAGGAAAGGGGAGTAAATCAATGGACTGTAAGACTTGGAGAATTATTTTTGTTGTAATGGCTATCGCCCTTGCTATTGAAATAGCATGTGAAATAGCAGGAATACCAATTTGTTAACAGACTCTTAATTTGACAGAACGCGCATGATATGTTATAATATAACTACAAAAAGCAAAGGAGAGAAAAAGAAAAATGACGTGGATTTTTGTGCAAAAAGTAGTCGCAGAAAATGGGGCTTGGTTTGAGGAATATATATCGGAAGATGAAAAATATGCCCGCATTGTTTACGACGACGGAAGCGAAGAAATTTATGAGACTGCTTAATAAACTCTTAACTTGACAAAGTAACAAAAGCGTAACAAACGGAGGGCGCAAACAGTGCCCTCCGCGCTTATGTTAAGCGCATGTTACGGCATGCGCCGGGCGCAGAGTTAACAGAGACTTTACAAAAAAAGGTATTGACAAAATATGCCGGGTGTGCTATAATTGTATCATCAAATGAGGGAGGGCACTACAATGACTATTCACGGTATGAACAAAAAAACTTGTAAGGGACTTTTCGTGGTCTACGTCACTGTAAACAGGAACAAATATTTTGTGGGTGCATACAGAACGATGCAACAGGCGCAAGCGGCCGCAGAACTGTTTGACGGAAAATATTTCTTCAATTCTTAACATTCAACCTATTGACAAACAACGCGCGAGATGATATAATAATATCATCAAATGAGAGGGGATTACAGTATGAAATGGTTTTTTGGACGCAAAAAGGCGGTTGACAGTTACGCGGTGGTGTTTTGTGATAAACCTGACCTTAACACTAAATTCGGCGTTTATACCTACGACTTAAAAGATTATGACACGGCGGTTAGAATAATCACCAGGGGTTGGCCGCACGCATGGGAAATTAGCGCAGGATGTTACAAACTGCATAGCGGCGAATACATCATGGTCGAACATGTTATAACACAAGCGCAACTTGACGCCCTCCGCCCCATGTGCCATGGCTATTGTTTTTATCACTAAGGCAGCGCGGTTTTAACCGCGATTTAACACAAAAAGGGGTTGACAAAACCCCTTTTATATGTTATACTATAATCGCACCGAAGGGAGGAGGGACAGGGGAGAGTGCAGGCATATGTTAGTCGCGGCTAACTATGTGTTAAGCGCTTGTAAACAAGTACGCCGGGCACTTTAGCGCACTAAAGCGATAAAGCGCTTCACGCTTAACAAACTCTTTACGCAGAAAGGGGTTGACAAACCGCGCGCGGTATGCTATAATTGTATCATCAAATGAAAGAGAGGTTGACACCATGAACGAACTGATGAGAACGGCACTGGAACTTATCGAAACCGAGGTTGAGGGCGCTATTAATAGCAAAGTAGACGGGCGTAGGAACTGGGTTATAAGGGTTGAAACCATTAACGGACAGCGTGTTATCACCTACTGCGGCGGCTACGGCGAAGCGTTAAGATATGGTAGAATGTCGTGCTTACTGCGTGAACTTGGACAGTATAAAATCAGATGGTACAAATTCACCTACAAAAAGGACTATAAAGACGCATTAAGCAAACTTATGGCGGCAGGCGCGGTTAATGAATGGGCATAAGCCCATTCATTAACGGCATGTTAAGAAGCACGCCGGGCGCGCACTTTCGCGCGTTAAAGTATAAAAGTGCAGCGTTAACCGAGACTTTACAAAAGAAACTATTGACAAAATGCGCAAAAGGTGATATAATAGTATCATCAAATGAAGGGGGACAAAACAATGACCAACGAGGAAATCATCGCCACCATGACCGCCGAGGAATTGGAAGCCCTTTACTGGGACGCCTACGCGGACGAACTCGCGGAAGCCCTTGACGGAGAGCTTGAATACCCGGAGGACTTCTAAGTCCTCCGGATTAACCGAGAGTTAACAAAGAAACCTCTTGACAAAATCAGCGGCGCGTGATATAATAGTATTATCAAATGAAGGGAGCAAATACAATGACTATCAAGGAAATGCAGGACAACATGATTCGCAAGTTCGGCTTTGAGCACCCCGCTACCATCTACTTTTTTGAAGAGTGCGAGCGCCTTAGCGGCGATGCTTACCTCATCGAAGTGGCTTATGAGTTCGCCATCAACTGGAAGGACGAGGACGAGGACGAATAAAAAGGGGCGTAGCCCCTTTTTTTTAATCCTCCGCACTTTAATACATTAAAGTATTAAAGCGCGGCTTCGGCGTGTCCGTTAACGCGCTCTTAACAGAGAACGCACCCTCTCCCCCATTGTAACATTATTATACCATATAAATCCAGCGGTGTCAATAAGTTTTTCTGTTAAGATTATGAAAATAAAAACGCAGCAGAGTTTACAGACAGTTAATATAAAAAGGGGTTGACAAATATGGGTTTATGTTGTATAATACAGTTACAAGGTTGGTTGAGACCGCAGGCGTCCTAAAAAAGACCCTGAGACCTCTCCGCAGGAGAGGGGAATGGCAGTAGGCGGGTCATAAATGTCTGCAAAAAACGAAAGCGGTCAGCGGGGTGAGAGCCCCCGCATTTTTTATATCTACGCAGCGAATGTTAAGCGCTTGTTAAGAGATGCACCGGCAATACTTTAACACATTAAAGTATAAAAATATTTTGTTTAACATATAGTTTACAAAAAACCTATTGACAAATTTGCCCATATATAGTATAATATAATTGCACCGGGGATGGAGGGACAGGGGGAAGTGAACCCGTTAGTTAGCCATGGGTAACTTTCCACAACACTTTAACGCATTAAAGTATTAAAATATTAAGGAATTGTTCAGAAGTGCGCCGAGCGGCACTTTAACGCATTAAAGTATTAAAATGTTAAATCCCCATTAAGGGGCGCGCCGGAGGCGTGCCCCTCTCCCATTGTAACATAATTATACCATCTGCATCAAGTTTTGTCAATAGTTTTTTTGTTAAAATCGCATTAAGAAAAAAGCCGCGCTTTTTAGCGCGCGCCCTCCCATTGTAACATAATTATATCATACCAAGCAAGCAAAATCAAGCATTTTTTTGTTAAGCTACTGTTAAAATGTAGACTGCTGAATTTACATACAGTTAACGGAAAAGGGGGTTGACAAATACGCCGGGCAGTGGTATAATGTTCACAGAACAAAACGAAAGGGGCTTTACAATGAATAAGGACGAAATGCTGAATGGCTACACCGCGCACACGGCCGCGCACGCCTATATCATCGGGTTTGTGCTGAACGGCCTGCTTTACAGCATCTTTACCCGCACTTTACAGGATGTTTACGATAACATCAAGCTCGACCGCGCAAGCACGAGCCACGGCGGAATGGCCAAGATCCGCATCCGTATGGACAAGCTGAGCAAGCTGAAACTGGCAAGGACTGCCACCTGCCACGGTGCCGCCACCGTCATGAGTTACGCTAACATGAAAAACGCTGGCGAAAAGTTTGAGCGCTACATCACCGAGCAGAACGGTAAAGTTTGGGTTAAGGACAGCACTCCATTCTGGCAGGCTGGCGACATTGAAATCAACGGCGAGCAGGTGCAAATCAAGTTTGACGGTGCCGAAATCACTAACGAGAAAACGCTGGCAAGGGTCCTCGGATGAGGACCCGCCAGCCCGGCGCGGAAGTTAACCTGCATTTAACTTGACAACCTGCTGGAATTATGATATAATGAATATACAAAAAGCAAAGGAGAAAGCTATGAAAGTTTATGAAACGGATGGCACCCACAATGGGCTGAATGTGTTTTGCCCCACCTGCGACATGACCTGCCCCTACTGTGATGAGAATGGGCTGTGCCGCATCTCCGACCCGATGGAAGAATGCGCTGACTTCGGGGCATACTATGAGAGCTGGGAAGAATACGAGGACAGCTGCGGCTACGATATTGACGATGACGTTGACGACGATGTAGACGAAACGGGCTTCAATCCATACGAGGGTGCGTATGATTACGACTGTTAAGCAGTCGTAAACTGCGCGGCCGGCTGATGGGTTAACAAATTCTTAACTTGACAAACCGCGCCTTTGATGATATAATGTAATCACAAAAGCGAGAGGGAGTAAATCAATGCTTACTACTGTTTCAATCGGAGTTATAATTGCTATATTCACGGGCGCAATGGTTCGAGCCTATGGATGGGCGGATATTAAGCAAAGAATAAAAAAGGCACTTAGCAAACTCTTAACTTGACAGCCGCGTGCGTACATGGTATAATATAGGCACAAAAGTAAAGGAGAGTAAATCAATGTTACTGAAAGTCTTAAATATCGTACTGTTCCTCACGTGGTTTGTGGGACTTTGGCATGATGATGTAAAATGCAATAATAAATATGGTGCTTTGGTTTGCGTCGTCGCCGTGCTACTTGCAGGTTTTACGTGCTATGCGTGGAATTTAACTTGACAAAGTATTAAAGCGATGATATAATATAATCATAAAAAGCAAAGGAGAAAGATATGACTAACATTGATACACTTACTTGCGAATGTAGCGGAGAACTCTTTTATTATGATACCGAACTTTTTCGTGAAGATGATGATGGTTGTATCTTCATCCGTTACACTGGCGAATGTGATAGATGCCATAAAAAATATATATGGGAAACAAAATATCTACCATTGAGAACTTCTGTAACGTTAATAAAATCTTAACTTGACAACTACGCGCACGCATGATATAATATAATCACAAAAGCAAAGGAGAGAAAACAATGTACAAGACAATTTGGCAGATTGAGGATGAAACGGACGAAGGAACGACCAAAGCGCAACTTACTTATTATCACTTTAGGAAAGCACCTAAATTCCCTACCTGGTATATGGAAGAAAACCATACTTATCATATTGAAATGGTTTTTAATATTAAGTTAATACGCAGAGTTAATATCTTTATACAGTGCTTAACTCATTCCTACATTATAAAATAACAGGGCGTAAAAGTCCTGTTAATTTTTGGGCCGGCCCCGAGTTTAACATGTATTTAACATAGCAAAGGGTTGACAAATTGGGGAACTGGTGATATAATGTAATTACAAAAGCAAAGGAGAGGAAAGCGTGAAAAGGAATACTGAATTTACTACGCAGCAGCGAGTGGACAGACTTAATAAAAATGGTTATACTTGTTTCCATCTGTTCGGTCGTTGGTACTGGTGCCGCATATATTCCAAAAATTATAGTCAAATTCCTTTTTACTGGTTCCACAAAATTTAACTTGACAAATACCCCGCCTTATGATATAATACAATCATAAAAGCGAAGGAGATAAAATATGAACGAATTAGAAATAAATATAATCAATGATAAATTAAAAAAAGCCAATGCCTTTATTAAAAAAGGGCAGCGCATAACAGAAATGTGTATTTTACTTTTGAATAACCATACTCTTAACTATTCTGATATTGATGCGGCTTTTGCGTGGTTGGAACATAGTGATTTAAGTCCTACGGAAATACTTAACAAACTCTTAACTTGACAATCTCCCAAATCTGTGATATAATTACAACGTAATCAAGGGAAGGAAAACCCTTACAAACCAGAAAGGTGAAAAACTATGACTAAAAAGACTGCTCTTGAACTCGCTATCTCCGTTCTCTCTACCGATGAAGCCAACACCGAAGCGGTTGAAACTCTCGCCAAGATGTTGGAACAGGTAAGCAAACCCCGCTCGCTCTCCGATGAAGCCAAGGCGAAAGTCAACGCTAAGCGCAAGGAAGCGACCGCTACCGCTCGTGCGGAACTCGTTGCCAAGGTTGCCCCTGTTCTCCGCAAGTATCTTGACACTCCCAAGACTGCCAAGGAACTTTACGAAGTCGCTACCGAGGAACTCCCCGCTGACTTCTCTGCCGCTAAGGTTCAGAATGTCCTGCTCCGTGAAATGCGGTCGGAACTGACCATCACCGAAGCCAAGGGTAAGCCCAACACCTACGTGTTGGCTTAACCCAACCTTTACCGAAGCCACCCGCAAGGGTGGCTTTATACTACCCCTATTGTTAAGGGCGTGTTAAGGCCCGCGCCGGCACCGAGTTTAACACACTCTTAACTTGACAGATAGACGTGCTTATGTTATAATGTTATTACAAAAGGAAAGGAGAGAAACCCATGACCCAGCAGGAACTTAACGCTCTCTTCGAGCAGTTGCTCAAAGATAATGAAGATGTTCTTTATCGGTTGAAGAATAAGGACGAATACACCGTTGAAGATTTTCTTAACAGCCGAAAAGAAGATAACAAACTCTTAACTTGACATTTCCTTCTCTCTGTGGTATAATCTTCTCGTAAGGTTGAGGGAGGGCAAAGCGGTGCAGATGACCCCTGCCTTTGCAGGCGCCGTGTGACCCATGAGAGTCAGTAAGACCCATCCCGATGAAACCACCGCATGCCGAAGTCATACTGTGCGGTATATAAATGTGGGGCAACAGCAGGACAGCGCTTGAAAGTCCGAGGTTGGTATGATGAGCGCAACGACCCGCCACCAGCGGGTCTTATTTTATGTTAAGCGCACGTTAAGAACGGCGCCGGCGTAAAAATTAACATTCCTTTAACATAAGAAGGGGTTGACAAAATGCGGGGCGTATGGTATAATTTTATTACAAAAGCAAAGGAGAACGAAACAATGAATAAAGGAACAATCTTTTTTGACATGGATGGGACTATCGCTGACCTCTACGGTGTTAAGGACTGGTTAAAAATGTTAAGAAATTATGACCCCACCCCTTACGTAGAAGCGTCCCCGATGGTTGAGCCCACCGCCCTGACCGCCACTCTCCGCAAGTTGCAGTCTGCGGGCTGGAAGTTGGGAATAGTAAGCTGGCTAAGTAAAGACCCCGACCCCCAATTTGGGCAAGCTGTCACTAAGGCCAAGGTGAGCTGGCTTAACAAAATCTTTCCCGAAATTGCCTGGGATGTTATCAATATCATACCCCACGGCGTCCCCAAGAGAGATTATGCAAGCTCGGAAAACGACATTCTATTTGATGATGAAGAACCAAACCGCAAAGCATGGGCCACTAATTTCGCTTTCGACCCCAAGGAAATCGACAGAGTGCTGGCGGAGTTAACAAACCTTTAACTTGACTCCACCTGCGCGCAGTGGTATAATATAATCAAGAAACAGGAAAGGAATTTGAAAACATGAAAGCAATCAGTTACCGCAACACTCTGTCATATATCTATGACGAAAACCATCCCGTAGCCCATTATCAAATTTGTGGCAAGTATCGCAACCGTGGCGAAATTTGTGAAAGCATCGCCAAGCATCAGCGCGGTCTGTTTACACTGAATAACCCCGCCACCTCTTACGACCAAGGGAGCGACATTGAAGAATATAGGGCAAGCGTCAAAAGTCCCTCCGCGCAACTCGCACATAACCTTTATGGCACCCCCACTCAGCAGATTAAAACCTATTTCAAAAACGTTCATTCAACGAATTTTGTTTATATAGATTGGGATGAAGAAACCCAAAACGTGACCGAGTATTGGATGAATAAAAGTGAGTTTGGAGCTTTCGTCCGTCTGTTTACCACGCCCCGCATGGATACCCGCGCCCATCGGTTAGGCATCCGCTTTAAGCAGACTACCAACAAAATGCGCCAGTGGCTTAACACTCAATGCGAGTGTTAAGCCTTTGTTAAAAATCAGGCCGGCGCCGAACTTAACATACAGTTAACATACCAAGCTATTGACAAAATGGGGAATCCGTAGTATAATTAATTATGTTGAAAGGGCAAGGGAAAGCCAAGCGGCGGTGCGCTTAGCAAGTACTGTGGGAATCACCAAGATACTACACCGCACTCTCCTGAGTTACCACAGCCCTTTTAACCAACTCTTAACTTGACAATCCACAGAAACCGTGTTATAATGAATACGCAATCAAGGGAAGGAAAACCCATTCAAACCGAAAGGAACATGATAATATGACTAAAAAGACTGCCCTCTCCATCCTCTCCCAGTCCATCAAGGCGTGCGACCTCTCCGCTTTCACTGCTGAACAGCAGGCCAAGATTGATGAAGCCCTCGACACCGTAGCGGGTATGATTGACCAGCTTTCCCAGTCCCGCACGACCTCTCCCGAAGCCAAGGCTAAGGCTACTGCCAAGCGTGCCACCGAGCGTGCGGAAGCGACCAAGGACATTATCCCTGCTGTCGTTGCCATCCTCGAAGAGCGTCCGAATCTGACCGCTAAGGAAGTTGCGGAAGCCCTCGGCAAGGCGGATTGGAGTATCGCCAAGGTGCAGTATCTCCTGCTTAACGACCTTGCGTCTAAGGTGGGTAAGGTAGAAGTAAAGGGTAAGCCCAACACCTACCACCTGCTCCCGCAGGAGTAATCCCCTCCACCCGCTCCCACAAGGAGCGGGTTTTCTTTACGCATAATGTTAAGGAATTGTTAAATTCCGGGCCGGCGCGCGTCTTAACATATTCTTAACTTGACAAAACAAACCGACTTTGGTATAATTATGGCGTAAAGAAACAGGAGGAAGTCGGTTATGAAGGCAAAAATTTTGTGGGGTATTACTTACGCTCTCGCCGCTGTTGCGTTTGTTTCGTTTATATTATGGATGTTCATGGATAACATGACCGCCAAGTGGGTCTGTATCGTCAGCATGACCGCACAAGTTTACGGAATTTTAACAATGGAAGGGAAGAAAAAGTCTTGACAATTTTCAAATTTATGGTATAATATAATTACCAAATGAAAAGGAGAGAGAAAAATGAGTAAAGCGGAATTGGAGAATGGCATCAGGGTAGAAGCGATTGACACACTCACCAAGGCAGTCGCAGAACACTACGGCATTGGGGTAGACGAAATCTGTATTCTTAGTGCCAGCGAATTTGCTATCCCCGTCCTTGACGCAGACCGCAACGAAAGTTGGGTTAAGGTTTCCGTGACTGTCCCCCGTGGCACTCGCAACGGAAACGGCGGTTATACCCCCTACAATCCTTACGGCATCGCCAAGGACTATGCACAGGAACTCGCAGACCGTCAGGCGAAACAGGACGCAAGGGAAGCCAAGAAAAAGGCAGACGCAGAAGCAAGGGCAGCGAAAAAGGCAGCCAAGCAGACCATTAAGGAACTTAACAAAAAGGGCCTTAAGGCCATGATTCACGAGGGCGAGTAATCGCCCTCGTTAACTTTATGTTAAGGGCGCGGCCGGCGGCATTCTTAACACTCTCTTAACTTGACAATTTGCGGGGTCAGTAGTATAATAGAAGCATAAAAGGAAAGGGGATAAAACAGAATGTTCAAGGTATTTAGGATTTACAGCGACTTAGGAACGATTTGCGAAGATGGCGGCGATGACTTCGGCAAAGTGCTTATTGCGCTTAGTATCTATCTTGAAGATCCCGATTGTATCGGCGTAAAGGTATGGCGAAAAGATGATGGCGCAATCATTCTTGACTACTGGAAAGAGGAACATGACCATGATGAGAGGACTTTATAAAAAGATTGACCGAGAAACAGTAGCTTGGAGCTTAGACCGTGGCAGTCGGCGTTATGTGTCAATGGGCGGCAACAGGCGCCAGTTAAAGCGCAGACTGCGCAGGATGGCCCGCAAAAAGGTTAACGCAACCTTAACTTGACAATTTCGGCACTCCGTGATATAATGTATACATAAAGTGAAGGACACACTTAAAACCAGAAAGGGAATACGATGGAATTTACTCAGGTTGCTTACAAGACTTACTACACTGTACGCAAGGGCGTAGAACTCAACGATAGAGTTAATAGCGTTCTCGACTATCTCAAACAGCATGGCCGTTCTAAGTTTGCGGATATTCTCAAGTCGCTTGGCAGTATGACCGAAGGTCAGGGGCGTCTCCTGTTTAAAAAGCTTATTGACAAGGGTATCGTAACGTCGGACTATGCGGAAAAAGAGGGAGCGTTTGTTGAAAGAAAACGGCGTATATGGTACGTAATCAATCGGTATGATGGGTCTAAAATCTATGAGTGTTTTTACTCCCATGATGAAAACGACAAGCTTGTAACAAAAACCAATGTCGATTACTGGAACTATGTAAGGGCACATCACGACTGTCAGTTTGGCGAAGATACGGTTATTGACCGCATACCCATCAAAGAAGTCTACTACACCTATAAGGGATGCTAAGCATCCCTTTTGTTATGCCTGTGTTAAAATGCGGGCCGGCCCACTTCTTAACATACTATTAACTTGACAATTTTGAGAATGTCGGTTATAATTAAGATACAAAAAGCAAAGGAGATAAAAACATGGAAGCATTATTCAACGCACAACTCACCCGCCACGCATCTGTAGACAGAGCAAGCAGATTAGAGCAGATTAAAAGCAACATCGGCTTAGGGCAAATCGTCAAAGAGCAATATTTCCGCAGTTGGGATAAAATCGATAGCGGCAAAATGGGCGTGTATCTCTGCATTACTGATACGGGAATAACAATCGTTAAGGATGAAACTAAAACTAAGATAATTACAATGTATGTTACCACATACAGGGAACTACTGGCAGTATATCAAAATGCTAAAAAGATACCCCACTACCTTCGTGTAAAGGTTGACAAAAACCAAACTCATTATATCAAAAAAGGTAAGACAGTTTGGAACAAGTAAGGATAACAAAAAATTAACTTGACAACCTACCCCTACTATGATATAATAAAGGCATAAAAGAAAAGGAGAGAAAAAGAATGAATATCGACTTGACTGGAACTTGGAACAAGGTATACGACTGGGCGACTGACAACGCAAGCGGCTTCTTCGCAATTGTGCTCACCATTTTTGGCGTAATCCTGTTACTGGGGCTGACTTTCGGCTTGGCTTTCGGTAATTACTGCCTTGTTGGTTGGATTGCATGGCTCGTCTACAATAGGCACATTGCTTGGGAGTTCAATCTGCCCCAACTCGGTTACTGGTGCTTTGTTGGCGGTGCGTATATAATCAACTGGATTGGCAAATGCTTCTTCACCTCAGAAATCAAAATCAAAGAAAATGATGAATAATAAGCAACAGGCCCGTTAAGGGCCTGTTAATCTATGCGCCGGCGCGCGGCTTAACCCAATCTTAACAATCCAAACTATTGACAAAATGCCAAACCTGTGGTATACTTATATTGTTCTTGAGGGGAGAACGACGAAACCACAAGAAATAGTTGGCACTATTTGAAAGACTTATTGATGCCATAAGCACTTCATGGGAGTTCTCTCCTAAAGAACTGGATATAAAATCTTAACAAAAGAAACTCTTGACAAAACCCCAAACCTGTGTTATAATGATAATACAAGGCGGGTGAGAGAGAACCACCGAAACCGATTGAGTGCGCACTCTCGGTAACGACCCTTTCAGAACTGGCGTCACTCAGAAATGAAACGCTAACGCAATCTTAACTTGACATAGCGCACAAACTGTGCTATAATAAATACATCAAAAGGACAAGGAAAAGTCCTAAAAACCAGAAAGGCAAACTGTATGACTAAGACCACTCTTCTGACCGTTGCTGCTATCCTCAACTCTCTGACCCTCACCTCCGAGACCGATGTCGCTGCTCGTGATGCGGTTAATGCGGAAGTCGCCAAGGGCGAAGCTAAGGCGCAGGTAAACCGTGACCTGTATGCCAGTGCTCACGAAGCCGTGTTTGCGGTTATCTGCGACACCCCGATGACCGTTGCGGAAATCTACGAGGCTTGCGCAAGTGAACTGCCCGAAGGCTTTTCCAAGTCCAAGGTGCAGTGGGGTCTGACTAACCAGTGGAGAGACGAAGTCGTGAAGCACGAGAACGGCAAGAAGCCCTACACCTACACCAAGGCGTAAGGGCTACCGCCCACAGATAAGGCAGGGGCATAGCTCCTGCCTTAATTCTACCGCAAATGTTAACTCCATGTTAAATTTGCGGCCGGCGCACACTTTAACAATCTCTTAACTTGACAAATCAAGTGGCAGGTGTTATAATATTGGAGTAAATGAAAGGAGAGTTATAAATGACCGATAATAAGTTACTTGTAGACGTGGAGACCGCTAATGATATTGATTGCCCATTTACTTACGATATTTCTACCAGGTTGATTAACAATAATGGGGAAATCTTAACACAACACGCTTTCGTGGTTCGTGACGTGTTCAATGATATGCGGGAACTTGTCAAACAAGCATATTACGCAGAAAAAATCCCTGCTTACATTGACGCTTTACAAGCGCATAACAAACAAATGTATAGCTTCATGGGTGCAAGGCGTTTACTGCTTGATGAAATGGCAGAGCACAACTGTAAAACTGTTGTCGCATATAACACTCGCTTCGACAGAAACGCACTTAACAATACTTTACGCTACCTCACTAAGTCCCGCTTTCGGTGGTTCTTCCCTTATGATACGGATTTTATGTGTATATGGAACATGGCTTGTCAGACCGTTTGCCAAACAGATGAATATAAAGAGTTTGCAGAGACTAACAACTTTATTTCAAATTATGGCAGAAACTACAGGGCGACCGCAGAAACGGTTTACGCTTTCTTAACAAGCAACCCCGACTTTACCGAACAGCATCAGGGGGCAGATGATGTAGAAATAGAACAAAAAATTATGTTCCATTGTTTACAAAATTATAACGACTTCCCACATGGTATGGGTATTCGTCCCAACTGTTGGCAGGACGTAAAGCGAGAAGTGTAAACTTCTCGTTAAATTTTGGGCCGGCGCGACCTTTAACATACTTTTAACTTGACAAAATATAAGAATAGCAGTATAATAATTACAGAAAGAGCAAAGGAGATTAAACTTATGAAGACTGTTATCTACTACGTTATTTATTGCGGCGCAATGGTTGGCGGTTTTCAGTATGCAACACGCCAAGCGGCAGAAAAGGCGGCAAAACTTTATACTCGCATCAGTGGTTGCGAATGGCGGGTGCGCATGATGGTTGGAACAGTCGCAACCGATTAACAAGAAATTAACTTGACAATTCAAAGCTAATATGATATAATGCATTCAGAAAGTGAGGGAAAAATAATGTATCTTTTAACCGAAATTCTCAATCCTTTTTACACTGGCTTGCACATCTGTCACTCTAAGTTGTTTATGGATTTAGAAGATGGTGCGATGGCTTGGGTAGACAACGGAGAGCCAGATAAAAGAAAACTATGGCATGAAATAATGACTTTTAGCGGTTCAAGGCGATGGTACTATGAAAAGAGCATTGAAACCCCTTGTAATGACCGCATTTATTACTGTATTGAAGAAATGCAAGATGAAGCCTTACAGCCTTGCGATGTAATAAAGCAAATGAAACTTGACATATAAGGTCACAAAACTTTAACTTGACACATTCAACCACTTGTGGTATAATATATACAGAAAGTGAGGGATGACAATGAAGAAGCAGAAAGAAACAAACCCTATGTATGACGCTTGGCGCAAACAGCGGGGCGATTGGGGCAGCGTAAATCCCGTAACCAAGATAGTCCCCAACAAGAAAAAGACAACCCGCCTTAAACACCCCAAGCGAGATTTGGGAAAAGAGGATTAACCGAAGGTTAATCCTCTGTTAAATTCGCGGCCGGCCCCGTTTTTAATATTCTTTTAACATTCCAAAGTATTGACAAAATGGGGAACTTATGATATAATGATTATGTTGAAAGCGAAGGAGAAAGATTATGACAGTAAAAGAATTAATTAAAGCATTAAAAAAATGTCCTCAAAATGCACAAGTATATGTGTATTCTGAAAGTTCAGATATAGATATAGGTACTTGCTATTCTCCTGTATTCATTGATTTGAATGATAACGTATGTATCTTTTGCGACGTTGACGAAAAACGTTTTGTAAAAACATACGTTGCCAAGCAATTAACAAACTCTTAACTTGACATTATACACGCTTCGTGTTATAATATAATCACAAAAGGGAAAGGAAATCCCAAACACCAGAAAGGCAAACTATGAAGAACGTTATCACTGCTCAGTCCGCTAAGGTCGCTCTTGCTTTCGGTCAGTATATCGCCGCTCGTGCCCTTGCTTCCGAAGTCCCTGTTATTGACCTTGACAACCCCGTCATGCAGCAGATTGCGGAGCTTGCCACGCTTGACTTCACCACTGAAATGTTTGAAGCGTTCTGTGAACGTGAGCACATCTCCGTGGACGAGGAAGAGGATGAGTAATCACCCTCTTTTTTTTTATTTGACTTTTTTCAAATTTTATGGTATAATATATATAGAAAGAAAGTTAAGGGAATGTTATGAAAGGGGCCGGCGCCGCGCTTAACAAACTCTTAACTTGACAAAATGGGTAGTTCGTGGTAAAATGATTACAGAAATCAGGAAAGGAAGAAAATCGATGATGGACAACTTGAAGTATCTTGAAGCACTACCTATTAAGGAATTGAAGCAACTGCAAAAGCGAATTGATAAAATTTTGGATGAACGCAAAGAAGAACGTGAAAAGATTATGCGTCAGTATCAAGAAGAACTTGATAGACTGCTTGACGCTATTGAGGGCGATGGGTTTTATGTTGGCCTACCTGATTGGCCGAGCGGAAGGTTCGTCGTGTTAGAACCCGAAGAAGAAGATGATTAACAATCTCTTAACTTGACAATTCACCAACTCTGTGCTATAATCTAATCAACAAGTGAAGGAAAACACTTCAAAACCAGAAAGGCAAATGTTATGGCTAAAATCTCCAAGGCAGTTGTTGACGCAGACCTCCGTGCTCGTGTGTTCTATGCTCTGCTGAACGACTTCGAGAACGACTTCTTCAAGAAGATTAACGACCGTCAGTATGGTTGCATCCTGACCGACAAAAACGGCGTAGAGCGTTATATCCGTGTCGGTGCTATCGTTGCGGAAGAACGAGAGGATATGACCGCCCGTGAACTTATGAAGAGCGAAATTAAAGCTTAT
>Ga0247610_10002745_pt1 | contig 19961 bp, 15 predicted proteins | sample 174DNAGHGhighgp2_FD_193483 | JGI IMG/M metagenome (GOLD analysis project Ga0247610, IMG submission 193483) | Sheep rumen microbial communities from Palmerston North, Manawatu-Wanganui, New Zealand - 1742 DNA GHGhigh gp2 | ecosystem: Host-associated > Mammals > Digestive system > Stomach > Rumen...
CCGCCATCGTCAAACAGTGAGACTTGTGCGCCTTTGCGCTCTTCGTACCAATAGAGGGGGAATCCTTGTCCCTTTTCTTGATAGTCTAAAGATGTTGGCGTACAAACAATCAGACAATTGAAATCTTTACTTGATCCAACACCGGAAACAAAAATCACTTTGTTTTCCATGTTCTCTTGGGGAAAAACTGATGGTGTTAGACCTACTACTTCGTTAAAGTATTTGTCCAAAAACATTTGTGATTTAACAAAAGGCCGATAAGTTGCGTATCTAATATGTTTGTTTATTTCTTCTACAGAGAATAAAAACCTTTTTTTTGCTCTATTTTTCAAAATAGCAGTCCAGCTAATTTTACTTGGGTCAGTACATATATTATTTTCAAGATCGTTTAATTGTTCATCGTTCAAAGACACAACGTTTTCATTATAAAATTCCATCATTCTTTTTACGTTCTGCTTCAAACTCTTTTTCGAATAGTTAAATGCCCAAGCGTCTCTTGCTGTAACAACACCCAGAAAATTGAGATTAAAGAAAGATTTTGATAGTTTATCAAATTTCTTATCAGGCTGTAATTGAGTGTATCCTGAAAATGATGACGACCCACTTTCAAACCAATCTCCTGAGGTATTTGGGTGTATTGTCTTCCATTCAATTTTTGATACAGATTTGTATTTTTTCAATATAAATAGTTTTTCTTCTCTAGAGAGGTAATCACCTATATCATAATAATGAATGTGACCATCAAAAGTCGTATGAGGATTATGAACCAGTATTGTAATAGTTATTTTATTCCTAGAACCAGAACCAAATATTTTGCCTCCTTCCTTTTTTGACAATTCACCAGATGAACGCTGATTTCCTCGTAAATCAAAGACATATACGGATTCGAATTCCTCAGAAATTGTTTTTCTCATTCCATCATAAGAAAGGCCCTCAATCCACGACCCATTACTAACAAATGCAATTATTCCACCTGTATCTTCTTGAAGTATTCTATCAGATGACCACCTAAATGCCTTAATATAACTATCACGTAATGCTGCAACGCCTAATGCTGAGTTATTACTACTTTTCTTCCGATAAGTGTCTATGATTCGTTTGTCTAACAATTCATACTTTTCGTTCTGTGCATTATCATTTGCATCTTTTTGACCTTTGGAATACGGAGGGTTTCCTAATATTACCATAATTGGGCTATCAAGTTGTCGTTGCACACGCTTGTTATTTTCCAAAAAAGGAGTCTCAAAGCCTTCCAATTCTTTCTGACGGTCAAGTCCTTGCTTCTTAGCGTACATCTGTTCGCCCAACTGGAAAGTATCGGTAAGGCAAATGCCAGGGAAAGCTGTGTAACTTTCAGTTTGATGCAGCAAGTCATGATAGACATTCTCAATGTTGACACTGGCAATATAGTAGGCCAGTAACACGATTTCGTTGGCAAAAATCTCGTTCTTGTATTTATACTCAATATCCTTGATGATGCCACTCTGCAACAAGCGAGTGATAAAAGTACCTGTGCCAGTAAAGGGGTCGATAATCTTTACATTTCGGTCATTCAATGAGCGACCGAAATGCTCATTGAGCACATGCTCCACACTGTGGATGATAAAATCCACCACCTCAACAGGGGTATAGACGATGCCTAATTGCTCTTTCACTTTCGGGAAGGCAGTGGTGAAGAACTTGTCGTATAGTTCTACCACAACCTTCTGTTTGGCTTCGGCATTATCCAGTTTCTCGGCACGTTGACGGACACTGTCGTAGAACTTTTCCAAGCTTTTTCGGTCGGCTTCGTCAATCTTATCGTTCAACAAGGCCACAATCTTGCTCATCGCCTTACTGACAGGATTGTTGGCGGTGAATGCATAGCTGTCAAACAGCGCTTCAAAGACAGGCTGGGTGATGATATGTTGCGCCAGCATCTCCACCGCCTGCGGTTCGCTGACTGAGGGATTGATGTCTTTGTGTAGACCTTTCAAGAAACGGTCAAACTCACGCCGTGCCTTGGGGTCTTCGGCAATCAAGCGATTGATTTGGGCAATGTGTTTCTCGGCAATCTTGGCGACATCGCTTGCCCACTGTTCCCAATAGCGTTTGCTGCCTACCTTTTGCACCATACGGGCAAAAATGACATTTTGCAGTTGCTCAAAACGAAGTTCCAATTGGGTTTGATATTCGGCTTGCGATTCGGCTGCCATCCAACTGTTATTCCCACTTTCCTCCTCGTTGCCACTGCCGTAGCCTATCAGTTGGCTTCCTGGTCGGATAAGCTGTACCGAATCAGGACGTTTCTTGTTGAGTTCAATTTTGTTGACCATAGCATTGAAACGGTCGTCATGGGCACGAAGGGCATTGAGGATGTCCCACACCACAGCGTAGGTCTTGTTGTCGTCCAATGCCTTTTCGGGGTCAACATCGCTTGGCACCACGATGGGGATGATGATGTAGCCATATTTCTTGCCTTCGGCACGCCGCATGACACGCCCCACGCTCTGCACCACGTCAACCTGCGAGTTTTTGGCTGCAAGGAAGATGACGGCATCCAACGAGGGAACGTCAACACCTTCGCTCAAGCAACGGACATTGCTCAACAGGTGGCAATTAAAACCGTCGGTTCGTGTGCGTTTCAGCCAACCCAAATGCTCTTCACGACGAGCAGCCCCCATACTGCCGTCCACATGACGGGCTTCCACACGAACTAATCCCTCACGTTCTTTGTCATTGAGACTGGCATAATAGGATTCAGCACAGGCATTAAAGGCATTTGTGATAGCCTTGGAGACTTTGATATTTTGGCAGAAAGCAACGGCGCGATGCATGGGTTGCGGGTCAATCTCACGCAATAGTTGGTTGTCGTAACGACTGCGCTTGCTGAGTGCGTTGATACAGCCAATGAGTTTTGCCATATCGTCGGTGTCAACTTCCTTACGAGTGTCGTTGTCGAGACCAGAAAGCGCGGCCTGCACTTCGGTGGTCACATCGCCAGGCTCCACATTAAGGATAAGCACCTTGTAATCGCTAAGCAGATTTTTGTCCACTGCCTCACCGAAACCCAAGCGATAGAATTCTTCACCATAAAGTTCAGCATCATCCATTGAGCAGAGATAGGCTTCGTTTTCGCGAGCCCGTTTTTGGTCGGCCTCTTTATAAAGTCGCGGTGTGGCGGTCATATACATGCGTTTGCAGGCATGGATGAAATTGTTGTCGTGAACCCGGACAAAAGCACTTTCGTCGTTGCCTTTCAATGTTATCCCTGTGGTGCGGTGAGCCTCATCGCAAATTATGAGGTCGAAAGTCAGTTCTTCACCGATGGCTTTTTGAGCGGTAGCGATACGCTCAATGCTCTGGTAAGTGGAGAATACCACCAACATTCCTTTGCGTTTATCATGCTGCAAGGCATAAAGCTGTTGCTTGATTTGTTCCACGCTGGTTGAGGCTGGGAATGCAAGTTCCTCTACAGTGGTGATATTGGTGTCGTCATCCTTGGTGTGGGTACTGCTTACTTCGCTATCGGAGCAGATACACATCGGGCGAATGGGCTGTTGCGCATCGAAGCTCCATTCCCGAAGCGTTTGTCCAAGCAGGGCGATACTGGGGACGAGGAACAATACTTTGCCATTGTTGGTCAATGCCTCGGCGATACGAAGTGAGGTGAACGTCTTTCCAGTGCCACAAGCCATAATGAGTTTTCCACGGTCGTGTTCCTGATAATACCGCAAAGCCTCATCGAGCGCGTCTTTTTGATGGTCGAGCAGATGCTTGTGCTTGGTAATGGCTTTTGTGCCGCTGATGCCTTTGTCAAGTTCTTCCCAATCGACAGGCATCTCTGCCAATTCGGCAAGATGAAGCACACTTGCTGGAATAGCCTGACCACTGAAACTTTCGGCAGCATGTGAAGTGAAGCCGCCATCAGTGGTATCTATCCACAATCGAAAACTGAAGTAATGGAGGTTGCCATCATCGTCTTTAAATGAGCGTGAAGAGGTGGCAAGGAATGTATCCACCGCTTCTTTGTCAATCTTGGCATGGGCGCGATAACATTTGCATTGGATTGCCCAATAATGGTTATCATTGGTTTGCGCAACGAGGTCGATGCCAGTGTCGTGCAGCGAAATGCTTTGGCGGAAGGGAAACTCACTCCACAACCACACCTGTTGCAACTCGTTGCAATAGGGCGGAATGGTGCGGAGCATAGCCTGCATGAGGCGTTCAAATCGTTTGCCTTTGTCGGCTTCGGAGTGCGATTGATTGCGGTAGCGGTTGATAACGTTCTCGAAATGGCTCATGATGTATCTCGGTTTTGGCGTTTCGCCTTTCCGTTACATCACCAAAAAGAATCCGTGAACTTCTGTCGTGTACGGAGGTTCTCGACTACCTACTATCACAAACAAGAAAGCCCACGGATGTTCCGTGAGCATTTCTGCCTTCTCGCGTGATAGTATAGAAATTGTCGAGATTTCCGTACACCTTGAAAAGCAAAAACGCTTTATATCAATATGTTATTTAATCAGTTGTATCTCTATTTATTTGCACTTTTGGGGTTGATGGGTGCAAAGATAGGAAAAATAAAGATTAAAGAATAAAGATTATAAAAATCCCATACGGAGGAGGACGTATGGGATGAGAGAGAAATGATAGAAACACAGCCGACAAGCCTTTTAGTTGTAATTACAGATGGGTAAACTCCACGGCGTTTTCATTGAAATAACCGTTGGGGTCTGTGCTGACAGTGCGTGTGTGTGCAATGTTGACATCTGTACTGATGGTGATTCCTTGCTGCTTGAATAGTATTCGTAAAGCCAAGGCGTGCTCCTCGTATCTTTGAGGCACAAGGATAGGCACGAGGCAAAACAAGTCCTTTCCATTGGCGGCAAGCCCGCAATAATAAACCTGCGGCAACTCGGACAGTTCTTGCTTCAACAATCCAAAATCGACACTTGGATTGTCTGTTTTGAGTATATCAAAATCACAAATGCATGTGTAGCAGACAGGGAAATACAAGCGGCTTCCCCAATCATACCGAAGCACACAACAAGGTGTGTAAATGGGTAGCTTTTGTTCTATCTCCATTTTAACTATGAAACTCGGTTCATTCCTCAACCTATGTACTTCCGGGCTGTTTGCGTTAAGCAATGCGGATAACGGTAAGAGGTCGCCATTGGCATCCCAACCAAACACAGGGGTACGGACATAGGCAGAAACCAAACGTTTCCCTATGGGCTTTTGCTTTGCCAAATCAACAACTTCGTCGCTAACTGACAGCTCTAAGCCATCACCAATGACGAGTTTTGAGGCAGTGTTGCTTTCCGTCGGAAAACGATTGCTTCTTGTTGTATGTTGTAAATGGTCTATAGTACTGATATTCATATCGTTTCAAGGATTTTGGCTACAACAATTGCGTTAATACTTGGAAGCGTGTTGTTGTGGGCTGAATTATCGGGAAGCCTTGTAATATATGGATTTCCGAGGGGTACAACCCACAACATACAACATTACTTTTCGTTCATTATTGAGGACACTCTTTGCTGACTATATCCAATGCTTTCGGCAAACTGACTTTGGTTTTTAATCAAGCCTTTAAGCCCTCTGATACAGTCAGCTGGTTTGGGCTTCGTACCATCAGTGATGGTCTTATACACCATCATAGCGGTGTGCTGAAAGTAATCCATACACGTCAACGAGTACTTCATGTCATAGCCATGGATAACGAGTGCTTCGCCTGTCTCGCTTTCATCTGCCGCATAGCGCAATATGCGTGATGTCATAGCCCAGATGATGGCGTATATTTCCAGTTTGCCACATACCGCCGACTCATAGCCAAAGAGGGTCTTTCTGTTTTTTTCCATGCTGTGGCTCACTTTATAATCGGTGTAGAGTTTCTGCGCATCGCCATCAAGCACAATCTTAACGTTCCCATAATGAATGAGCAATCGGCTAATGATATTGTTCCACACGCTTTCCGCTTTTCTGGTGTCTATTTCTACGCCCGATTCATCGAAACGGAAATCATTAGGGACTGCAAACCACAAAAAGCGCGGCAACATTCCATCAGCCAGCATGTTTGAGCCTCCAAAGGTCGGCTGTAAGACCTCGGGCTGTATGCCTCCGATAATTCTGACGATGGGACGCTCTATCAGGTCAAGCCCTGCGCCCCGTCTTGTCCTTTTGTAGTCGGAATAGTTGGCGAAAGCCGAGAGAAAAAACTTTTCATCCGATCCATTGGCTCTATACTTGTTGAAGCCTCCAAAGAATGTAAGAATTTCATCGGCAAAGGCTGTCACACCATTATGGTTGAACTTGAGGGCATCTTGATAGGCTTCAAGAGTGTAATCCTGCAACAATCCAATCCGATAGGGTGTCCTTAACTTTTCCTCTTTCTTCATGTCGTTTGTGGCTCTCTCCCAGTCATAGTAGGCTTGGCGGTCAGCACACTCCAAAGGTTTAAACATCTTACGAATCGTGCTGGTCTTATTAGCTGTGCTGTCGCCCAAAAGAGCCGTATAGAATTGTGGATAACAGGTGTATTTTCCATCGTTCCAAACAAAACAGTTGCCAGCCGCCTGAGCTGCTGCGGCCATAGCTGCACCAACAACAAACTCAATGGGACAATTAAGAGCTTTGGCAAAGGTGATGATGACTTCCTGAACTTGATAGGACAACCCATCGATGGGAAGTCTTTGGGATGATGTGGCTAATAGATTTGGGGGCAGAATGCTCATCTTCCACCTCCTTTCTTGCCGGAGCTTTGATGGGAATAGTTGTCGTTCAGAAGCTGTTCAATGTCCGCACGGCGGTAGTAAATCTTGTTGTTTATGCGGGAATAGGGCAAGGTGCCATTGCTACGCAAGGTTTGAAGGGTGCGGGGGCTTATGTGAAGTGCCTGCATCACGTCTTGGTTGTCAACCCACACATTTAAGCCGTTATTTGCAATAACAAGGTCTGGGTGGGAATCCAAGAGAGCTTGGACATAAGGGCACTGGCGGATGGGGCTCTTGATGTCAGTGACCAACTCGTCAATGCTTAGGCTGTTCGGTTTTTGCTCGCTCATCTCAGGCCTCCTTTCTCCGTGAAATTCTGATGATACCACTCAACAAAGGTTGTGAAGTCACGAGCGACATAATACAGGCCTCCTGCCTTCTTAACGGACGCTTGGTATTGCCGTTGTGCAGGGCTCTGTCGATCTTTACCCACCTTGACTTCTATCTTGATGCTGCGCCCTCGGATGGTCGCTGATATATCGGCACTTCCCCGTGTGCTGCCACTTCGTCGCCAATGTATGCTCCCTATGGTACGGTGATGCCCCATTATGTCAATGATCTGCTGGCGGGTGTCGATAGGTATGCCCATGGAGTTTATCCTTTCGGCTTGTCCTCCCTTGCTTAGGATATATGCGATGATACACCTTGTCAAGCCATTGGCGGTGTCGTCTCGATGCTTATCTCCTGTGACCTGCTCCAACTCCAAGACTGCTTCAGGCTTCTTATAGGGTGGTTTGCGTGGTCTGCGTTCCTTACAAGGCGGCTTGCTTGACAAGCTGTCAAGTTCTCCCCAATCCATGGGGTCGGGGTCGGTGGTAGTTGGATTGTTTGAGACAATCACAGCTGCCAACACCAGTGTTTTGTGTACCTTCGCAGCACCTTCATAGAGGCTCATTTTCTTGGCAATCATGCCCGAGGTGACGTTTATTCCTATAAACTTCATACTTGACCTCCTTTCTGCAGGATGCGGTCGATGTCGCTTTGCTTGTAGCGCGGCTTGTTTCCCACATACACTTTGACGAGATAGCCTTCATTGTGCCACCGCCACAAAGTTGTGAGATTAACGCCGAGCTGTTCTGCGGCTTCACTGGGTTTGATTAACTGGTCGGCTTCGGCTTCTTTCTTCTTGCTGTCGAAGAAGCGTTGCATCCGGGTATCAACAATCTCGTTGATGACATCTGCCAAGTCGTCTCTGCCTATGACGTACTGGGTTTGGAGTTGTTTAGGTTCTAACATAAACTAATATGTTAAAAGGTTACGCTACAATATACATCGCAACGGCTCATCGGTTCGTCCGACTTGCGTTTGCAAAATTGCATAGTATTTCATTTAGGTTGCGAATCTTACCTTTTTAAAAACAAATAAAACACTGAACATCAGTGCTTTATTTCTAAAATCCTACCTTTTTCGCCCTACCTTTTTCTTACCTCATCACAAATAATTAAATTTCTTTTCTAGTGATTTTGGCACTTTATATGTCTTGCTGTAATTATACTTTTTAGTGACCTCAACACCGATGCTTTTAAAGAATAATCTTGACCAACTTGCAAACGTACTAAACGAGTTAATAAAACCTTGTTTTGAATCATATATCATCTTGGCTACGATTTGACATTCCTTTTTTGTATGTAGCTCTTGGATATCTGAAACCAAATAGTCAAAATAACCTAGATTTCGAAACGTCATAGTGAAATGTTCTCTAAAAACCTTTTCGTTGATTATTTTGGGATAGACATTTTTCTTGGAGTGCTTCTTTTTTACCTTTCCTTTATTCTTTTCTTGGATAGTGCTAGTTGATACAGTCTCTTTTGCAGTTTCCTCCTCCACTTGTTGTTCATTTGATTCTGCTTTAGGTGTTTCTTCCAATAAGAAGTTGTTCCCTTGTTTTGCCCATCTGTCGAAAGCATCCATCAAATTCTTGAAATCATCGTCATCCAGACGGTGATATGGTACTGCCGCATAGCCATAGCAGTCCAATCCTGCTACGACATTATCATCATCAAGTGGCATATAACTTAAGTCCATGAACGGCTTATGCTCATCCTTGTTAGCATCGTCTATCCTTCGCAGACACAATTCCAATTGATGTCTAATGATTTCAACGTTAGACCTCTCTTCCACATTCTCCTGAATATCTTTATTCCATTGAATGGTGTGTTCCAGGATCAAATCCTTTTCCGTTACGCTAACAAAACGGTTTTCTCCCATGTACTTCCTAAACCAATCGCAGACGGCTTGTGCAATCTTCTTTTTGCTTGCAGAATTGAAACGGATATAGTAAACCTCATCAGGGTTGACTGAATCGCCATAAACCGCTTTGACTTGTTCCACATCCTCCGCTGTAGGAGCATAACCTCCATTGATGATGTCAGCCGCAAAGATTCTCCCCAAAGACAAATCAAGCACCTTATCCAAACCTTCCTCTGTATAACTAAAGCCCTTTTCCGCAATATAATCAAATATCAAAGATGAGAACACTTCAGGAATCTTTTTTTCCCTGAACACGAAGTATAGAGGTCTCTTTTCTTTCAAATAATTCATATAACCATCAAAGAGTTTTGTGTAATAACTTGCCTTGCTCGTATCAAACTCAAACAAAAGCTTACTGGCTTCATAGGCCACACATTCTTCCCTGACATGAATTGTCCAAAACCACTTTTCAAGTTTCTTTTGGTCTCTGATAAGTTCAATGTCATCAATATGTTTCTTGCGATATTTTTCCAAGCACACCTTATAATAATATGTGAAGAACGGCGTGTAAATATCGCCATCGCCTTTCGGCTCGTTGTTGATGCAATAGCCGATGAAATGAGAGGCAATGACGGGAGAGTTGTCCCAATCCTCGTCCCTAATCAGGCCATTGTTCCAATCCGTATATTTCCAAGAATAATCGTCGTCATCTACACGCCATATCCGGCCATACTTACCATTATCCCATGTTTGAAAGCGCATAACCATATAGTCCCATATTATTTCTTTAGTTCTTCAATCAATTTTGCATTTATCTCATTCAGTTGCTGGTTGCAGGTGGTGATTTCGCTCATCGCCTTGCTCCATGATAGGAACTCTTCTTGGGTTGTTGGAGCCGATGGCAACACTGCCGTTTTCTCAGCAATCAACGCTTTGAGTGCATCGGCTTTGCGCTGCAATTCGTCCACCTTGTTTGCTTTCACATCGACCACGTTCAAACTCTTATCGACAGCATAAATCGGCTGACTAAATGCGAAACACATCAGATTGAATCTGTCTTGCAGACTCATATTGGTGTATCGCTTCACGGCTCCAGAGCCTTTCTTGTGCAAGCCTGCGGCATATTCATCAATCTGCGCTTTGTTCATCATATCGACAAAGGTCTTCCGGCACAATTTGGAGCTGGCCTTCTCCCACAAAGGTATTATGTCATTTGATTCGGTTTTGGAATTATAGACTTTGCAGCCTCTGTCTATACCGCAATACTTCAATAATTCCTTTATCTTGTGATTATAGCCGCTCTTGCCTGTGACATATTTGAGGATGGGGAACTGGAACTTGTATTTTTTGATGATGTCGAGGGAATAGCGCAGGATGGGTGTCTCGATGTCGTCTTTCGATTTCTTCAATGTTTTATGCGGCAGATAACGCAAATAGGGAATCCCATTCACATCAACCATAACATTCCCCATGTTCCATTTCTTGAAATCCTCGATTCTTGCGCCAAAATTACATTGGAGAAGAAACACGTCCTTCGTTTCCTGCAAGGAGGCAGGGACTTCGGTTTCCTGCACCTTCATGAACTCATCTTTAGTCAAGCAGATGGCTTCGTCATAATCCTCTGAGGTTATCTTCTCCAACTCGGCATCGGTCAGCCTTTCAAAAGGCGTTTTGCCGAGGTCGTCGTGTTTCTTGGCATACCATATATAAAAGGTGCGCAACTTTTTGATTTCGGTGGCCACGGTGTTTTGACTTCTCTGCTTCGTCGGAATGTTGCGCTTCATCATACCTTCATATATATGGCTATATTTAGCCTTTGCCGCATACTTATATTCGTCAATCATGAAGCGGTGGAAATCCATAAGTTCACGGTCAGAAAAATCATTGGTCAATATGGCTTCTTGACCGATGACTTTCAGATAGCGTTCCAGCTTGCCATCAAGGACTTGGTAATCACGAAACACAAGAGAGATATTCTTGCCATCGTCATCAAGTTCCTCGTATTGCTGATAAAATGCGCGGAACTGGGCAAGCAAGGTTTTGTTCTCTTTGGATTCCACTTTGTCGGGATGCTTATAAGCCTCGATCATGTCGTGGAAGGTCTTACTATCAACAATAAGATTGGCTTTCTTGATGCCTGAATAGACCTCCGCCATAATCTTAATCTCGGCTTGGATTGCATTCGACAGTGGTCCAATCATCGCTTTGTTTTTCGCCAGAACCTTGTCCTTAAATGTGCCATCAAGATTAAGCCTGTCAAGGTCTTCAACCTTGGCGACAATGTCGCTTTTGTGATACAAGTCCACTCCGTTAGGATGGGTCTTGTCAACTCCACGTTCCGTATCTTGCAGACGGAACCTCAGGCGGATTTCGCCTTTTTGTTCTCTTCTTCTAAAGTAGGTGATGTGTTCCATAATGACTAAATTTATCGTAGTGCAAATATACGAATTTTGCACTAATGAGTTGCACTATGGCGCAAAAAAATTTGCAATGCAACGAAAAAATGTTTTATCTTTGCACGCTGAAACACAAAGCCTTACAGCGGGTAAAAGTATTTCTTAGGTATTGCATTGATTTTCAATTACAAATCCCGGAGAGACTACCAAAAACAAACCCCTAACCGATTGAGTTAGGGGTTTTTGTTTTATTGTTTCAACTCTGAGTGTCAACCACGTGTCAACCGAACATCATTCAAAGCCTTGGTCCACCAAAAACACCGCCACTTGTCGGATGCCTTGGGCACCGACGACAAGGGTCTGCTCGATATCAGAAGTACGGCTCGGACCTGTGATGAAAGTGAGCTGTGAGGGACGTTGGTTGCCATAACGCTTCTTGACGGCATGAAGAGCTTCTTTCAGTCCGCCCACAATCTGGTCGGTGGTGGCAAAAACGAGCAACACATCGGGCAAGGCGTACACCTCACGGCTGTTGGTCACGGCATCGGAGAGCAACACGCTACCCGTTTGGGCCACTAGACACTCGCAGCCCGTCAGCCCAACGACTTTCTTGGCCTCGGCAACGGGTGTTTCGCTGTAAGCGACACCATGGCGATTCAGGATGGCTTGCATTGCGGGGCTGGTGCACCACAGTGGCTCCCAGCCGTTTTCGGGGGCCAACTGATGCAGACACTCGCCAAACTCATCCTCGTCCTCAAGATAGATAAACACGCCGCCCAAATCCTTGAAATTCTGGGCAAACGTCACCGCTGTGCCATCTTCTTCGCTGATGGGCACCCAGGTTTCGGTTCGCTGGTCAATGTCCTTAAACATGGCCTCAGGCTTCTCAATGAGGGCATTGCGCACCTTGGCCAGTATCTGTTCCTTAAATGTAATGTCTTCTTTGCCGGTCCAACCCATAATCATGCGTTTTGTTCGGGTTCTTGTTTCTCGTCGACGACCTCAGCGTCTTCGGTCACGACGGGGGTGTCGTTGTTGCCCCACGGGCGTTTGCCGAAGATAATTTCCAGATCCTCGCCGAAGATGACTTCCTCTTCGATGAGTTTGTTGGCCAATTGCGACAGGCCGTCGCGATGTTCGGTGAGGATGCGGATGGCTTCCTGATAGGCTTGTTCCACCAACTTGCTCACCTCCTTGTCGATGGTCTCAGCGGTCTTTTCGCTGTAGGGCTTCGTGAAGGTATAGTCTTGCTGCCCCGTCGAGTCGTAATAGCTCAGGTTGCCTATTTCATCGTCCAAGCCATAATACGTCACCATGGCGAAAGCTTGTTTGGTCACCTTTTCGAGGTCTGACAAAGCCCCTGTCGAGATTTGGCCGAAAACCACCTGTTCGGCAGCACGTCCGCCCAAAGTGGCGATCATTTCGTGATACATCTGCTCTTTGGTCGTAATCTGACGCTCTTCAGGCAGATACCAAGCCGCGCCCAGCGACTTACCGCGAGGCACGATGGTCACCTTGACCAGCGGATGGGCATATTGCAGCAACCAACTCGTCGTGGCATGGCCGGCCTCGTGGAAAGCGATGACCTTCTTCTCTTCAGGTGTGATGATTTTATTCTTCTTTTCAAGGCCACCGATGATGCGGTCGACAGCATCAAGGAAGTCCTGCTTGGTGATTTCCTCTTTACCTTTACGGGCGGCCATCAGAGCGGCCTCGTTGCACACATTGGCGATGTCGGCTCCCGAGAAGCCAGGCGTTTGCTTGGCGAGGAAGTCCTTATCCACGTCGTTGCCGAGTTTCAAACCACGCATGTGCACCTCAAAGATTTCCTTACGGCCCACGATGTCGGGCAACTCGACGTAAATCTGGCGGTCGAAACGACCTGCACGAAGCAAAGCCTTGTCCAGAATATCAGCACGGTTGGTGGCAGCCAACACGATGACACCCGAGTTGGTGCCGAAGCCGTCCATCTCGGTCAGCAACTGGTTGAGGGTGCTTTCGCGCTCGTCGTTGCCTCCTGTAATGGCACTCTTTCCACGCGCACGACCGATGGCGTCGATTTCGTCGATGAAGATGATACAAGGCGACTTGGCCTTGGCGTTATTAAACAAGTCGCGCACACGCGAAGCACCGACGCCAACAAACATCTCCACGAAATCGGAACCTGAGAGGCTGAAGAAAGGCACATTGGCCTCACCAGCCACCGATTTGGCCAACAAAGTCTTACCCGTACCAGGAGGGCCTACCAAAAGCACGCCCTTCGGAATCTTACCACCCAGTTTGGTGTATTTCTCAGGATTTTTCAGAAAATCAACGACTTCCATGATTTCGACCTTGGCCTCTTCGAGACCTGCGACATCCTTAAAAGTGACGTTGACGCTATTGCTGTCCTTGTCATAAAGCTGTGCCCGCGACTTGCCGATGTTGAACACCGACCCTCCGCCGCCCATGTTGCGCCCCATGCCGCGCATGAGAATGATATAGAACACAATGAGCAACACAAAAGGCAGCACCCAAGCCATGATGTCAGACATCCAATTACTGCGTCTTACATTACTGATATACACTGGGTTACTAATCCCCTCCTGCGAAGTCTCCACCATTTCCTCGAAACGGTCGAGCGAGCCAATCTTATAGGTATAGTTGGGTCGCGGTGTGATGCCTCCCGTCGTTGGTGCTTCAGGGAAATACTTCGACAAGCCTTTTTCGTTAAGGTAAATCTCGGCATCCTCCTTATTGACCAATTCGATTTTTGAAATTTCCTGATTCTGCAGTAGTTCCTTCAATTTTCCTTGGTCAATTTCCTCTTGGGGAACAGCACTGCCTCTGCCAAAAAAATTCACGGAGATGAGGACGATTGCCAAAATGGCATAAACCCACATCAAGTTGAAGCGTTTCTTGCCATTGGGACGATTCGGTTGGTTGGGCTGAACAGGCTGTTGAGGCTCGTTGCCACCGCCGTTGGTCTCTTTCTTTTCCATTTGTAAAAAATTGATTCTGAAATGATTAATCTTCCGACTCCTTCACGATTCTTTCGGCATCGGCCCAAAGCTCCTCTAATTTGTAGTAGCCTCGTTTCGACTCCAAGAACACGTGAACGACGACGTCAACGAAGTCTATCAAAATCCATTCCGTATTGTCGCGCCCTTCCACATGATAGGGTTTGTTATGTGTTTTTTCGAACACCAGTTCTTCCACCTTGTCGGCGATGGCATCCACTTGCGTCTTCGACGGCGCGTGGCAGATGACGAAATAATCCGTCACGGCGGAGGTGATTTCCCTCAGGTCGAGGGTGACGATTTCCTTGCCTTTCACGGCTTCCATGGCCTCGATCGTTGCGGCCACGATGGCTTCCACATTATCGGTTTGATGTCTGACTCTCATATTCTTTTGTTTGACTCGGGACAACAGGACGAGAGACATGAGACATTCGGTCATCCCTTGTCTCGAAGTCTCGCGTCTCGTGTCATTTATTTGGGTGCAAATTTACGCATTTTTGCCGAATGAAACCACATTTGACCAAAAATCCCTATTTTTGTGCCATCAAACGGACCTACCATGAGCGAACTCAACACTTTGTTTTCCAAAATCACCACGTTTATTTTCGACTTCGACGGCGTGATGACCGACGGCACAGTTTTTTGCGACTTTGAGGGCCATCCCCTGCGCGCCACCAACGTGAAAGACGGCTACGCGATACAATTGGCATCCAAGTTAGGCTACCATGTGGCCGTAATTTCAGGAGCTGTATGTCCCTCGACCATCGTCCGAATGAACAGCCTCGGCATGACCGACGTGTTCACTGGCATTCCAGACAAAGTGTTGAAACTCAAGGAATACATGCAAGAAAAAGGCTTGAAGCCTGATGAGATTGTCTTCATGGGTGACGACATCCCCGACATCATTGTGATGCAACAAGTGGGCCTCCCCGCCTGCCCTGCCGATGCCGTGCCCGAGGTGAAGGCCATCAGCAAGTTCGTCAGCGAGAAGGCTGGCGGCAAGGGAGCGGTGCGCGACCTCATCGAGCGCGTATTAAAGATTCAGGGCAAATGGATGACAGCTGAGGCGTATGCGTGGTAAATCATATCTCTTTTTCTTCATGGCCTCGGTAAAAGCGGCACGTTCACTGACATAGTAATCGCCCACAGCATCAATGAGGGTGCTGTGGGCGAAATACTGATTTGGGTGTTGATAACCCTTTCTTTTCTACCAGTTGATTTTAGGGGACTTCTAAAAATCAAGCAATAGAAAACTCCTACGGAGTAAAACTTGTTTGATTATTTGTTTTGTTATTAAAAGAAAGCTCCTACGGAGCATTTATTAGAAGTTCCCGTTAGAGTTTTTCTGATGGATTGAAGCCATAATACCCAACAATGGTTTTCCACATCTCAGGCAGTCCTTCAAAGTCATCGGAGGAATAGAGCACTTTGTCGTCGTTGTCCTTCAAGGTGAAACGATGCTCAACGCCAATCTCGCCGTACTGCTCGGGGTCGAGAACGATGGCAAGGTTTTCGTCAGCAACAATCATGCTGCCTTTCCAATGGTTGAGGGTGATGTCGGTTTCGCAATAAGAGCTGCTGCCGCCGTCGATGAAACTCTTGGTACCAGGGTGAACCAAGGGATTCTGGAGGGATGAACCTTGAACGACTTGGAACTGTTGCTCAAATTCGTCCCAAACCAACAAACTATTTAGAGTGCGCGACAAGCCGGGACCAATGTAGATGTCTGTCATGCCGTCGGAGTTGGCATCAAGAAAGTGTACCGGGGCTTCTTCTGAAGCCAGGCCAGATTCTTCTTCAACGGTCTGGAATTCCTTGCCATCATAGCAGATGGTGGCGACGGTGAAGTCATCGTTAACCTTCACGGTAAGATGAGGATCCGTTTGTGGGAATGCCTCCAAGTTGATGAACCCAGCCTCGTCGGTTTTGACCTGAGGTGCGGTCATCACCAACTTTGCGTTGTTTGCGTCGGTCTCAGCAGTTTCCGGTTTGCTGTTGCTGTTGTTGTTGCCACAGGCCGTGAAGAGGCCCAAGCTGAAACACAGGGCAAATGCGCCAAGTAATGATTTCGTTTTCATTATTTTGAAATTAGTTGATTGGTTTTTAATTTGTTGGATTTTTCTTTCTTTAGGCTGGTTATCTCATCCAGCCTTCAACGCGGTAGGTTTTTTCGAGTAGCTTGGTCTCCTTGCCAGTGCTGGTGTCGTGATGCCACACCTCGACGCGGGCGGCGTAGTAGTCGTCCCAGTCGCCTTCGTAGATGCTGAATTGCTGGCCTTCGACAACAGGACCGAAACCTGAGTGGTTTTTCACATCCACCGTCGAGGCTTCTTTGAGCCGCGAGGCCGAAAGCTCGATATTCTCGGTGGCCTCGTAACAGCGCAGAAACACCTCGCCGTCGGGCAAAGCCGGATAGGAGAAGCTATACAGGTAGATACCTCCTTGTATGCCGTTGCGGAGTTGCAGATAGCTGTCGACATTCAGGCTGTCGATGCCGGGAGCAGGAGCGTCTTCCTGCAAGGGAATCTCGTAGGCCATCCCTTCGGGGATGGGGTGGTCCTTGCCGAACGAGTCAGACGAAGGGCCACAAGAGGAGAAAAGCCCTACTGCTGCCAAACAAGCGGCAAAGCCGAAGGTGGAAAGCCTCCGGCTATATGCCGCAAAGATGTTGTCTTTCTTTACCATAGAATGATGTGTTGTTGTTTATCCACTGGCTCCCACCTGCGTAAAGCTCATGTAGTCTGAGGAAGCCACGGTAGTTCCTTGGGTTTCGTCATACAGCATGTAACGCACGTAGTAAATTTTTTCTCCTGACTGTATGAATTTGCTGTTAGGTATGGCCACATACTTGTCATTCCATACGCTTTCATCGTAAGTACTAGTCAAATTATACCTTGTTTCATAAAGAACGACACCTTGTGGGTATTCAATGGAAATCACCAATTTAAACTTGCGATCTTTGTATCCACTTGTTTTTAAGGTATAATGACATTTAAGCGCTCTATTGTTATTTTGAATCACATTAGGTTCAAGTCGACAATTGGAGAAGGAGGCTTGCGGTTTTTTTGAGGTATTCTTTTTATTGGAATCCGTATTGCCTGTCATTGTGTAAGTCAGGTATGGTGATGTTCCAATCAATTCTCCCGTTCCTTTGTCGTATATCTTCATGCGTGCATAGTAGGTGTGTTTTCCAGGCAACAAGTTGAGGGTTTTATAGTTTATGCCATAATAACGGTCTTTAATATCACTATTGTCACTGTCGATGAGCAATGGTTGATCAGAATACCATTCCATAGGAGTCCCATCCTTTTTGCGATGCATCGTACCTTTTGGGGTTTCAACTGTTATCACTTTCCGAAGTTCGTGTCCTTTGGCTCCTTTGATAGCGCATGAATAATGGAATCTCAAATATGTTGCCCCGTCACTACCTTTTGCATTTTCCTCAAGTTTACAATTGTAAAAGGTAATGGTCGGTTCGTTGCTGTCGGACTTGGATTCTCCTGTTAGTTTAAACTTGAAATAATCCGATTTTCCAATGACTTCTCCAGTGGTCAGATCAAAGGCTCTCAAAATGGCATAGTAGGTGTTTTTTCCTGGTTTAGGGTTGAGTGAACTGTTGTATAACCCCTTCCATTTATTCTGATCTGAAAAATCGTCAGAGTTAATGACGAATGAATCGCTTTTATTTTCAAGTGGGTTGCCGTCCTTTTTATAATGGGTTGTTCCTTTGGGACTTTCCACCGACAACACTAATTGGACCTCATGTCCAAAAGCTCTTTTAATGTTGTAGTCATAGCTAAATTTGAGCATTTCTTTATCCTTATAAATCACGTTCTCCTCAAGCTTGCAATTGGAGAAAGTGGCTCTAGGTCCATCCTCGTTGTCACTAAACAGCCCAAAACACCCTCGTATGAGGAAGATGACTAGACCGAAGAGCAACAACACAAATATTATTCTAAGAAGTCTTCTCATAGGTGTATGATTTTGAGATTAATGTGATACGAGAGTTTGTGACCATGACCATTGACCATGACCGCTTTGATGGGAATTGTAAGCTTAAGGGCTTTTCTTTGTGCGTGTGATTAGCTATTGTAAAGCCATTAAGTCAAATTCAATTAACCTGAGGTCATAGTCACAGGTCTTGGTCTCGCAATCAGTATTACTTTGTGAAAGGCAAAGATTTGGAATACATCAAATCTCCAGTTGTACCACTATCATTGTCGTATGCCTCGAAACGCACGAAATAATTTCCAGGAGGCAAGACTTCAAGTTCTTCGTAGTAAATGCCCATCCAATCGTCTTTGGCAGCGCCCTCTGTGTACCATTTGGTATCGCATACTGGGACCGGGAATCCTTCGTCATCAGTATAGGTAAACACCTCGCCATCGGAGTCGAGGATTTGCATGGTAATGCGGACGGTGTGTCCTTTTAATTCGGGAAAATCTGCATTAAAATAGCATTTGAGCATTTTTTTCCCATCTTCCACCGCATTTTCCTCAAGTCGGAGGTTGCTATAAACCACATTTGAGTTGTCAGGATAGGCCTTGAAGTAGGTTTCGATTTGCTCCTTCAAGCCGTCAGCCGCTTGAACAGCGTCTTGTTCGGAATAGCCCCTTTCCATAAGTGTTTGCTTCAATTCCTTCCAGTCGAGGTACTTGTAGTAATTGCGGTTTTTCTGGATCAATTCACTCAAGAACGTTTTTGGGCAGTTTCCAATATTGTCAATCAGCCATTCGCCATCAACAAACGAAAGGGCAAGTTCATCTTTGCCAAAATCCTCACCTTCCCAGATGACCTTGGCATCGTTGCCGTCGACCTCAATTTCTTCAGTAATTGCCTCGACAGTGCAGAGTTCTCCGGCAAACTCAATCCATAGCCAAGAGCTTGGTCCGTCCCCATCAATACCTTCCGGTAGTGCCAAAGCCTCTTCGAACAACGCTCCATATTCATTTGTCAGTATATGATCAAAGGCGTTGGCCTTGCTGGGGTCGCAATTACAAAGTTTGTTACCCAACTCCAAAACGCGCACACCGATGTCGTCCTTGGAGAGCTTCTCGGAATCTTGTTCACTTGACGACTTTTGTGATTGGTTTTGCTGCCCAGATTGATTATTGCATTGGCACAACAAGAAGGCCAATAACAGTAATGGTAATACTCTTTTCATAATGTTTAGATTTTAGGTGTTTTGATAATTATTTTGGATACTTTTTGAAGTATGCATCAATCGAGGACTTGTACTTATTAAACCATTCCTCGACTTCTTTCTTCTCACCTGCATATTCTTTCAACAAGGCAGTATTGAGTGAATCCAAATTCAACTTCATGAGTTCGGCACGTTGTGCATGGACATACTCAGCCAGCTCAGCCTTGGTGCCATCGAAATCAGCAATTACCCAATCGCCATTTTCAAAATGGAGCGCCATATCATGGTCCTCATGAATATAATTCATCTTAACCAAAGCATTTTCATCATCCAACACCTTAACGCTATCGACTGTCTTGGGATGGCTGGTACATTCACAATCGCCATTGCCCGTCATGAAATAATAAAGCCACTCATCATCACCGATAATACCAAAATCATATACGGGGACGGTCCATGCTTCTTCAAGCAAGTTATA
>Ga0247610_10002746_pt1 | contig 19960 bp, 13 predicted proteins | sample 174DNAGHGhighgp2_FD_193483 | JGI IMG/M metagenome (GOLD analysis project Ga0247610, IMG submission 193483) | Sheep rumen microbial communities from Palmerston North, Manawatu-Wanganui, New Zealand - 1742 DNA GHGhigh gp2 | ecosystem: Host-associated > Mammals > Digestive system > Stomach > Rumen...
GATATCGCCATCGACTGCGAGGCTACCGACCTCCTCTACCGCAACGGCTGGTACTACCTCTTAGGCACCCACGGCACCTGCTGCGACGGTGTCAACTCCACCTATAACATCGTCGTCGGACGCTCCCGTAACGTGGAGGGACCTTACCTCGACAACGTAGGCCGTGATATGTTCCACGGCGGAGGACGCATGGTCATCAATGCCGGTGACCGCAAGACAGGTCCCGGACACTTCGGACGTACCGTCATCGACGAGGGCATCGAGATCATGTCGTGCCACTACGAGGCCGACTTCGACCAAGGCGGACGCTCCGTGCTCGGCATCCGACCGCTGCTTTGGCGCAATGGCTGGCCCGTGGCTGGCAACCAGTTCCGGGGCGGCGTCTTTGCCATCGAGAGCGAGCGTCGCGGCTATTCCCTGGAACTGGCCGTTGACTTCACTCGTATGCAACAGGAACGTGAGCGCTTCTGGCAGATTGACACGACAAAACCCGTGAAGCCCATTCCCAACCAGACACTGGCAGAGGTCATCGGCAGCTGGCCCGAAGGCGACATCCCCGCCCGCTGCAGCGACTATATGTTCCGTCCGTGGCAACACTGGAACATACAGCCCGTGGCCGAGGCCGGCGGCTATCTCGGAGGACCATACTTCAAGATCACCATCAACGGCACCGACCGCGCCCTCTGTGCCACGGCTGCCTGCGAGGTGACCACCGTCCCCTCATTCACCGGCGATGACTGTCAGCTATGGCGCATCGAGCAGGCCACCGACGGCACCTACCGACTGATGCCCAAGGCCATCCCCGGCCGCAAGGGCGTAAACACGCGTCTCTGCCTCTACTCGGCAGGCGACTCCACCCCCACCCTCGCCCCCTGGGATTTCCAGAGCGACAATGCGAAGTGGAACCTTCGCGTAGCAGAGTGACACGGAAATGCTAAAAAATGGCAAATTATTTGGCCATTTAAGATAAAGCGTGTAAATTTGCTGCACCTAACTGCTGACGAATGATATGAAGATGAATATCTGGGGACTGCTGAAGAACATCCTGCCGTTTGTGACTCCCTACAGATGGCTGATAGTCATAACGCTGTTTCTGACACTCATAGGCTCGCTGATGGCACAGGTCAACGCGGTGGTGCTCGACCGTGCCGTCGATGCTATCAACGCACTGATTCAGCAGCCCGGAGGATTCAGCTGGAGCCAGGCCGTGCGGATCCTGACCATCGTCAGCATAGTCCTGCTGGGAAAAGAGGTGATTGGCGCGCTGGTAACATTCTTCCAGCGCTACTATGGCGAGCGGATGCGTATTCTGGTGAGCCGTGATATGTCGCTGAAGGTGGTCGACAGAATCCTGTCATTCCGCATGGCTTTCTTCACCAGCGAGGGCAACGAGACGGGCAAGCTGCAGTCGCGCATAGACAGGGGCATCATGAGCATGAGCAACACGGTGAATAATTTCTTCATCGAGATTCTGCCCCTGTTCACCAGCGCTGTCCTTGCCCTCGTGCTGATGTTTGCCGCTAATGTCTACGTGGGACTCGTGGCGCTGTGCATCGTGCCCCTCTACTTCTGGGTAACATACATCCAGGCCTCGAAGATGAAGGGCGGACGCAGGGGCATCTTCGGCGGACACCAGGCCGTGAGCCAGGGCATACTGAACATCCTGGAGAGCATCACCGTCATCAAGTCATTCAACCGCGAGCAGATAGAGGCCGACCGTCAGGCCGACATCCAGCGCAACATGACCGACCTGCAGTTGAGTACCCGCAAGAAGGCGTATCTCTTCAACGGCCTGAAGAGCTTCCTGGAGCAGATAGGCACCGTGCTGATCATCATCCTGACGGCCTATCTGGTGCTGATAGACTATCCCGGCATGTCGATAGGAAAAATCATGTACCACGTGATGCTCTTCGCCAACGTCAGCGCTCCCATACGCCAGCTGCACCGCATCTACGACGATATGAACGACGCCCTGATCTATGCGGAGGGATTCTTCGGCATACTGAAGGCCGACAACGAGGTGGAGCCGACTGGCACATACAGGCCACAGACGGTGAAAGGCGACTTCGAACTGAAGCATGTGGACTTCACCTATTCCAACGGCACACAGGCCCTCTGGGACGTGTCGATGCATATAGAGAGCGGCAAGATCACGGCCCTCGTAGGACTGAGCGGTGCCGGCAAGAGCACCATCGTGAACCTGCTGGACAAGTTCTACCAACCACAGCAGGGCGTCATCTGTCTGGACGGCACACCGCTTGAGGAGTGGGACACCGAATGGCTACGCGAGAACGTGGGACTGGTGCTGCAGAAGAACCACATCTTCGACGGCACGATAGAGGAGAACATCAGATACGGCTGTCCGAAGGCTACGCACGAGGATGTGGTGAGAGCTGCCAAACAGGCATATATCTACGACCAGATCATGCAACTGCCCCACGGCTTCGAGACCGATGCCCTGCAGCTGAGCGGCGGACAGCAGCAGCGCATAGCCATCGCCCGTATGTTCATCAAGAATCCGCCCATCATCTTCCTCGACGAGCCAACGGCCAGTCTCGATGCCATTGCCACCGAGCAGATAAAGGCATCGATAGACGCCATCAAGAAGGGACGCACGGTGATCATCATCTCACACAACATAGGCCAGATCATCGATGCCGACAATATCTACGTGCTGCAACAGGGACGTGTGGTGCAGTCAGGCGCTCCCGAGGAGGTCTACAGGCAGGGCGGACTCTACAAGGACATCTTCGATGCCAGCGCCCGCAGCATGAATGCTGATAAGATTAGTGCCATCACAAACTTCGCCTAAGGGGGAAATTGCAAAAAAAAGGAGCGAATTGTATCTTATTTCAAAAAAGTCGTATCTTTGCACCGATTTTTAAACAAAACAACAGTATGAAAAAAATTCTGATGATGGTAGCAGCCGCCATGATGGCTGTAGTGAGTGTGAACGCACAGCAACCCGTAGGTGGAATGTGGCTGAAGCCCATGGTTGGTGGAACGCTCTCCACAGTGACAAAGAGCGATGACGCAAAGATGAAACTCGGCATCGTGGCCGGTGGTGAATTTGGTTACCATGTGGCAGAGCCCTTTGCCGTTTCCGCTGGCCTACTTGTGAGCATGCAGGGTGCAAAGATGAAGGATAACAATTATATGAGAGATGAATCCTCCACCATGACCTACCTGAACATTCCCGTGCTGGCAAACTTCTATCTCACCAAGGGCTTGGCCATCAAGGCTGGCTTGCAGCCCGGTTTCCTGCTTTCGAGAAAATGGAAGGGCGAGGAGAACGTTAACGGCAAATGGGAGTCATTTGACGAGTCGTCGACTGACGGCATGAAGAAGTTCGACCTGAGCATCCCCTTCGGCCTGTCGTATGAGATCTCTGACTTCGTCATTGATGCCCGCTACAACCTTGGCCTCACCAAAATTGTCGACAGCAACCTGGTCGATTCCAAGAACAGCGTTATCATGCTGACCATCGGCTACATGATTCCCTTTAAGACTTCCCTTACCCGTCTATGACAGCCCTCGCTTTCATAGACGGGTCAACTTCAAAAAGTCGGCCCCTGACGCAGAATAATACGCAAAGCCCCATCCCTCCCTTTGGAGAGGGATGGGGTTTGACCATCAATTTTAAAACGCAAGTGCGAAAAGCCGTGCCGACAGCCTCGACTTCGGCTTCCCGCCTTTTGTCTTTATGTCTTTCTCCAAGAAATCTTGCACAATAGTCTTTTAAATGGGGCATGAAATTGTTGACAATAATAATAGCTATAATGATGATGAATACATGTAACGGACAAAAGGCTGCAGAAAGGCAACGGGTAGGCGAGCATAGCTCGGGAATGCCGATGGTAAGACCTGCAACGCAGGCGAACCGTTTCTATACGGGTAATGCCAGACGAGGAGGTGAACAGCTTCCTGGCGCTGCATGCTAAAGACAGGCAATACGAGCATGTGGCAGCGCTGATAGTGCCTCATGCGGGATATTATTTCTCTGGCAATGTGGCTGCTGCAGCGTATCAGTCAATACCTGACGGAAAGGCTTATAAAAGGAAAACGCCCGAAGTGGTGTGAGGAATCTGGCCACGAGTGCCTGTGGGGAGCTGGCCATTGCTACGCTGATGCTGATGATGCAGGATGGCTGCTAAGAGGTAAAACACCTGATGCGACATTGACCGCTCGGCCGAAGGACGCTTGCAAGGCAAGAATCACGACCATAGCCGTGTAGTGGGCTATCATGCGTTTGCGGTACTGAGAAGCCTCCCCCTTGCCTCCTCCGAAAGAGGGGGAAAAGGAAACGGTAGTTTTTCATTGTCTGATGAGGAGAAGCGGATGCTGAAAGACATCGCTCTGACGAGTATCAAGGTAAGTCTTGATGGCAAACCAATCTCTCACCACTCACCTCTCACCACTCACCTTTCTTCCAAGTGCGGAGCTGTTTGGTATGAATGTCTCTCCTTACTTCACCTCGTTCACCAGCTCCTTGCCCTCGCTGAAGTCGAGGATATTCTGGAGGGTGGTGAGGGCGATGTTATGCACGGCCTCACGGGTGAAGAAGGCCTGATGGGAGGTGACGATGACGTTGGGCATCATCAGCAGCAGGGCCAGCTTGTCATCGTCAATCATCTTGTCGGAGCGGTCCTCGTAGAAGTAGTTGGCTTCCTCTTCGTACACGTCGAGGGCAGCAGAACCTACCTGATGGGAACGCAGGCCGTCGATAAGGTCGGCAGTCTTGATGAGCTTGCCACGACCGGTATTGATAATCATCACGCCATACTTCATCTTCGTGATGGAGTCGCTATTGATGATGAATTGCGTTTCCTTGGTCAGCGGACAGTGCAGAGATATGATGTCCGACTGCTCATAGAGTTCGTCGAGCGACACAATCCTGACCTGATGCTCCTTGGCGAAGGCTTCGTCGGGATAGAGGTCGTAGGCCAGCACATTCATGCCGAAGCCACGCAGGATCTTCACCAGCTCCTTGGCAATCTTTCCCATGCCGATAAGTCCTACGGTCTTGCCGTACATGTCGAAGCCAAGGAGTCCACCCAGACGGAAGTTGCCTTCACGGGTGCGATAGACGGAGCGGTACACCTTGCGGTTCAGGGCCAGCATCAGCGTGACAGCATACTCTGCTACAGCATGAGGCGAATAGGCTGGCACACGGACTACGCGGATTCCGAACTGCTTCGCTGCCTGTACGTCCACATTGTTGAAACCGGCACAGCGCAGGGCTATCAGCTTCACGCCATAGCCCGCCATGCGTTCAATGACACGAGCGTCGCACTCTGCATTGACGAAGATACACACGGCGTCAGCCCCCTGAGTCAGCGAAACGGTGTTCAGGCTGAGACGCTCTTTGTAGTACTGAATGTCGAAACCGAAGTTCTCATTCACCTTGGCGAAGTTCTCGCGGTCGTAGCTCTTCGCATCGAAAAACGCTATTCTTATTGCCATAATCTACCCATGCGTTTGAATGATTTGTTGTTCATCGCGTGCAAAGATACGAAATAGTTTCCAAAGTTATTCTCTTTTGCCGTTAAAAGTAACTAATCACTACGAAAAAGGAGCGGGAAAGCCGCGCCGAGCTCCCCGCCCTGCCTTCGTCATTTAACCGACGAGTCCTCCAATAGCGGCACCGTCAATCAGGGGAATACGCAGCCAAACAGGATTGATGCCTTCGGGCGCGTTTTTCCATGCAAGCTCATAACAAGCCCAGACGAGCCAGGGGATGATGAGTGCTGGTGCGACATAGTGCAGCCAGTCATCATACTTAGCCCCAGCACCGCCGCCTGTTATGACCTGACCGGCCGCCGGCACAGCCCCCAAACAGCATTGCGTCAGGGTGTCTATATCCGCGACGGCAAGAAAATCATTGTCAGATAAATGTTGATGGTCTGCCCTGACAGACAGGGAAGACCATCAAATGTTCATATAGAGGGGCCTAAATCCATTATTTCATGATGACCTTCTTGACGGTGCCATCATCCATGATTACTATGTTAAGTCCCTTTTGCAGCTTATGAAGCTTTTTGCCATTCGGTGAGTAAATGCTTACGTCTGACGCATTAAGGGCCTCTATGCTCCCTTCGCCTTTCTCTGCGGTGACGTCGATGAGCTTGGTCACGGCTTCACCCTCTTCAACGAAGAAGAACTCTTTCCACTGGTCGGCAGCCTGATAGGCGGCTTTATTGCCTGCTGGCACCGTCAGCACACAGTTCCATTTGTTGATGTCGTCAAGGGCCTGCGTGCCGCAGACAGGAGGAATGGATGAGCGGCTGTAGATGTGCTCCATTGCCGTGCAGTCGCTGAATGCCTCCTTGCCAATCGTCTTAACACTCGTGCCAAACGAGAAGTTCTTCAGACTGCTGCAGCCCGAGAACGCCCAGTCGCCGAAGCTCTCTACGCCGTCGCCAATCTTCACGTCCTGCAGGTTCGTGCAGCCGTAAAACTCATTCGCTGAAATCTCCGTCTCCTTGTCGGTAATCACTACCGTGCGCAGCGAGGTGTTGCGGTAAAAGGGCGAGTAGCCGTAGCTGCTGCTTGTGTTGTAGTTGATGTTGCCGCCGATATAAACGGAATCAAGCGGGCAGTCAGCGAATAACGGTGAATAGTAGTTACTGCCCAGATTCAGAACCTTTTCACGGTCTTCTATAATGACGTTTTTCAGACTGCTACACCCAGAGAATACATAATTCTTGATATCTGTCACCGCACTTGGTATACGGATCATGGGTAATGAAGAACAGCCAGAGAATGCGCTCTCGTTGATGGTTTCCACATTACTGCCAATCCTCATGTCCGTAAGTGATGAGCACTTGCTGAAAGTATATGTATTGATAGTCTGCACACCAGTGCCCATCTGTACTGTTTCCATTGCCGAACAACCAGAGAAAACATATTCCTCAATGGCTTTCACGGCATTAGGAATAGCTATTCTTTCCAGCTTTGAGCAGTTTGCAAAGGCAGAAGAACCAATCGAGGCAATGCCTTCTCCCAGTGTAGCTGATGTCATGGATGTACAGCCAGAGAAGGCCTGGCTGTTGATATTGGTGACATTGTTACCTACTATCAATGACTTGAGTCCTGTGCTTTGGCGGAATGCATTTCCACCAATGTAGCCACTATTGTTAATATTTGCCGTGAACTCTTCAGTGATTCCTTGGAAAGCCGAAACTCCAATATTACCATTATTAGAAGCAGACACCTTATTGATGTTTTGGCATCCAAAGAAAGCATAATCCTCTACGTCACCACTGCATCCAAGTTCCACGTTTCCAATGTAACCATTCTCGTAGCAGGCATACTTATGTACTTTCATGACATTCATCTTAACACCCTTATACAACACCGTAACACCTATATTGATGTTTGCAGCTGCTTCACTGTACAGACAGTCGATAGCATCGCAAGTTCGCTCAGAGGGACTAACGGGCACATACTTTACACCGTCGACCTCAAACATGGAACTCAAGAAAGGATATACTGTTTTGCTATTTAAAGATGGGTACAAGTCATTGGCAACATAATTCACCTTCCCTTCGGCATTGGTGTAACCATCAGGAGGAGTGTTTGTAAGCCAAACGGTTTTGATAGGCTTGTATGTGCCGTTATTATTCTTAAAGGCATAGGAGCTAATTGATAAAACGCCAGTGCCGATTGTCAATGATTTCAGATTCTTTCCTGTTCCAAATACGTAGTCAGGCAAACTCGTTATCCCATTGCCCACAACCACAGACTGAAGAGCTGGGCAATCATAAAAAGCATATCTGCCAATACTGGTCACGTCATTTCCTATAATCACTTCACTGAATGCGGAGTTTAAAAAAGGAGAATTGTCTGAATTATATGTGTCAGGAATATTGCAATGAACTATCAGTTTTCCTGAACAGCCAGAGAATACTTTTGGACTTAAACTAGTTATGGAGCTTGGGATGGTGACACTCGTTAGAGAGCAATATTGGAATGCAAAGTTGCCAAAGCTTGTCACGGTGTCTGGAATGGCCAAGTCTTTAAATTCTTCTCCATTAATGTATAAATGATGAGCAGAGGAAAATGGTATGTCACCAAAACTTATATTACACCAGGCTGCTAAGTCTGAGATGTCAATGCGCGTCAGTTTGGTGCAGCCAGAGTATTTGCAACTTATTGTGTGTCAGCAATTTTTACACTAAACGGTAGAAAAGTGATGTCGACGATTCTGGAGATGATGAAAAAGATGAAGATTTAACGTTTTTAACTTTTTATAAGTTTTTGCATAAGTGTGTTGAATAATATCTATTATGAAATAAGATGGTTTGGCGAGGTAATCTTAGATTCTAAAAATAAAAGAATGATGCAGCTATTTTTGACAAGGATTATATGGAGATTATTCACTTTGGAGGTAAAATCATGAAATTGCAGTAAAAAAGTATGAAAATATTGCAAAAATTAGGCGTTTGTTAATCTTGTTTTATGGAAAATGCCTAAATTTGCAAACCAAACTTAATAAAATCGTATGATTCTTATTAAATATAATTTATATGAGTGTTAGTAAAGATGTCATCAAACAGTGCCTGATTAGTAAGCAGCGCGAGGTGGATGAGGCGGTGATTGTGAACCGCCCCATAGACTTTGAAGAGAATGGCAATTATGTGATAGTTGGCGTGAGACATGCGGGTAAGTCGTACCTGCTATATCAGCGTGTGCGTCAGCTACAGGCAGCAGGAAAGGGATGGGACGAGATTCTGTTTGTGGATTTTGAGGATGAGCGTCTGGCGGAATTCCAGACGGAAGACTTCAACAGTCTGCTGGAGGCCCATCTGGAACTGTATGGCAAGAAGCCGGTGGTGTTTTTGGATGAGGTGCAAAACATTCCGCACTGGGATAAGTTTGTGCGGAGACTGACTGATGCTAAATACAGGGTATATGTTACTGGTAGCAATGCAAAGATGCTGAGCAAAGAGGTGGCAACCACACTGGGCGGACGGTTCTTTATCCATGATGCGTATCCGTATTCATTTAAAGAATATCTGGCAGCGCAGCAGGTGGAACTGAAAGAACATTGGGAGTATGACACTATCCAAAGAAGTGAGGTGAAACGGCATCTGAACGAGTACTTTTATTACGGTGGTCTGCCAGAGATCCTGTCGTTTAAGAACAAGCGGGCTATGCTTTCGAGCTTGTACCAGAAGATCTACCTGGGTGACATCTGTGCACGAAACAACATTAAGAACGATAGGGTGCTGAACATCCTGATCAAGAAGATGGCGGAGAGCGTGAAACAGCCGTTGTCATATAACAGACTGAGGAACGTGATAGTGGCAACAGGGTCACCCATCAGTGTGCCTACTACGATAGACTATGCGGATTATGCCTCTGACAGTTGGCTGATACTGCCCATGGAGAACGAGGTTGGGAAACTGACGGAGAAGGAGACACAGAAGAAATACTACTTCGTTGACAACGGTCTGCTGAACCTGTTCTTGATGAATTCAGAGACATCGTTACTGGAGAACATGGTGGCGGTGGAACTGTGCAGGCGGTATGGCAAGAAGAATGTGTATTTCCTGAACGCGGAGAAGGAGATAGACTTCATTGTGCCTGACGAGAAGCTGGCCATACAGGTATCCTACAGCATCAAGGATGAGACCACATACAACAGGGAGGTGCCGCCACTGGTGAAGTATGCCAAGGCGCACGAGGACTGGAAGTACCTACTGATTACTTATGATGAGGAGGGCACGGAAGAGGGAATACCCGTGGTGCCGGTGTGGAAGTGGCTGATGAAGGTGTGAGGATTGAGAAGTTTAGGGAGATACTGGAATTGGAGGAGAAGTATAAGCATGTGAACCAATATAAGTGAAAGGATTTATGAGAATTATCATTCTTCCGGCACTCAATGGAGATTGTATTCTGGTGGAATTCCAGACATCTCATTATATTCTTATTGATGGAGGATATGTGGATACATACGAGAACTATCTTTTACCTACTTTAAAAGAAATTGAAGCGCAAGGATGTAAACTTGATGTGGTGGTTGTGACCCATATAGACAGTGACCATATCTCTGGCATCATCAGGTTGTTGGAAGATATGCCAATCGGGATAGGAGAAATATGGTATAACGGTTACAGACATATTCAGTCAGTGGCTGTCACCACGGAAGAAAAAGAAACGTTTGCTCATAGAAATATCTGCAAGGAGAGTCAATCAGAAGAATGCAAACCAATTAGTGCTAAACAGGGGTGTACCTTGTCTGCACTTATAGCACGAAACGGGATTCCTTGGAATACACAGGGGAAGGGTAACGCCATTATGGCACCAATGTCCTTTACTTTAGGAGATGCTATCATTCACGTCCTTTCTCCCAATAATGAGGACATAGGAGCTCTTGAAAGTTTTTGGAAGAAAAGGCTGATTAAAGATGGATTGCTTAAAAAGGCTCACAGCGAAGAGTACTGGGATGATGCTTATGAGTTTAGTCTTAGCAAAGATATGCCAGGATTTCATTTCCATGAGAAAAAGGTATCTAAGAGTTACGATCTGCTTAAGTTGTGTAAGGAAGTTTACGAACCAGATGGTTCAGCAAGCAACGGCAGTTCCATTTCATTCGTGCTTGAGACTAAAGGGAAGAGATTACTGTTTTTAGGAGATTCACATGCGGAAACTGTGGCGGCTTCTCTGAGGGCTCTTTACGGTGAAGAGAAAGCGCCATATATATTTGATGCGGTGAAACTGTCTCACCATGGTAGCTATAACAATAATTCGCCAGAGTTATTTAAATTGATAGTTTCAGACAAATGGTTGGTTTCCACGAATGGAGATAAGTATAACCACCCCGATATGCCTGCGCTAGCACATATCATTACTAAGGGTAAAGGTATGAAGATATATTTCAATTATGACTTACCAATCTGCAAGGAGCTAAGTGATGGATTATACCACAAAGATTTTGACTTTGAAATCATAGCTCCTGAAGGAGAGAGCGGCATCCAAATCGAGATATGACATGTATGAGAAGCTGATAGTACAAGTTATCTGTGACAAGGAAATAGGAACTGCATTCTATGTGGCTCCTGATCTATTATTAACAGCATGGCACACTGTAGAATCATTCAAAAATGATGGAAATAACGTGGTGAAGGCTGTTGGGGGCGATTTGAAGTTTGTGGTAGATAAAATATATGAGAATGCAGATGTCGCAGTGTTGAAGGTGCAGGGAAAAACATCAGAAGAGTATTTGCCTCTGCTATCTCATCATATAAGAATTGGAGAAAGTTGCATTACGTTTGGATATCCTGATACAGCCAAACTGAAAGGACAGAGGATTAACGGCAACATCAATCAGAAAGTATTAGATTCGACTGCAGATTATAATCTTCAGACTGATGACACGGGAGACTGTCTTAACTATAGCGGCATGTCGGGCGCTCCTGTTTTTCAGGGCGACAATGTTGTGGGTGTTGTCATAGAACAAATAGGGAATAGCTTAAACCTTGTGAGTGTCCAAAAATTGAATGATATTCAAGAAGAAGGGTATCTGCCAATAGAAACAGAGCAGGGGGTGACAACAATACCAGCGTCAATAGCGCAAGATGTTGAGGCTTCACAACCGAATTTTGACGTCATTCAAGCTTTGGATGAGCGTCTTACAGAAAGAAGTAGCAAGTGGGTTTTGTTGTATGGATCACCAGGCTGTGGCAAGACCACATTGACCGCTTACTTTGAGTCGGAATACGAGAATTTGGAAGTATTAGGTAGGTTCTTCTTTAAGGTGCCTAATGATACGCGTAGTCGAGCAGAACGCTGCTCTCAAGGGTTCTTTGTTAACTGGTTAGAGACCATTTATGCAAATCGTACAGGCGCTGAACTTGTAAAGTCCTCATTTGAGGATAAACGTAATGGGATAGCAGGATGGCTAAGGGTAATCAGCCGTGTATTATTAAACGAAGGTAAACGTGGTGTAATCTTTATTGACGGACTGGATGAATTGTCAACAGAAAATGCCAACCGCGTAGATGATTTCCTTTCGCTAATTCCCGACACGCTGCCTGATAATATCAGCATAGTGTTGTCTTGCATTACAAAAGAGATACTGCCTGCCAGTGTGATCGGGAGAATTGCTGCGGACGACTATATTGAAGTTACGCCATTGAAAATGGCTGCATGCGAATCGTTCATACAAGAAAACAGCGGCGAGTGGTCTAAGCCTTACTCGTTTATACAAGCTGTTGCTGTTAAGACAGAGGGTCATCCCCTATATATGAACTATCTCTGTCGCTATATTTCTGAAACCTTTAATGAGACTACCAAAGAATGCGAACTGAATGACTGGCTGATGAGTTTGCCTACTATTAATGGAGATATCCGCTCTTATTATGAAGCCGTCTGGAAGAAGGCGGATCCTAAAGGTGTCGTATTCGAAGTACTGGCTTTGTTGTCTCAAACAAGAGGACCTATCGAAGAGGAGCATTTGATAGGTATGATGAAAAGTCCAAACCCCTTTGAATTCAAGTCGGTTACCAAGGAGTTCTGGCATTTGTTAAAAGAGAAAGACTCCGACGTATATGAAATATATCATAGCTCATTCCGGCTTTTCATCACGGGGAATCTTTCTACTATTATTAATTATACCAATGACCAGATAGCGGCCTATTGTGACGCTCATAAAGAACAAATATATTCTATAGAAAATCACTTGCATCACGTAGTTAATGGCAGCGATGTGAGGAAAGGTCTAGCTATGTGTAATCAGAATTGGGCGGACCAATGTGCCATAAACGACGTGTCGCCAGACCTGGTAATGCATGACATCAAAGAATGCCTGTCGCTGGCTGTGGACAACAATCTTCCAATTGAGGTCGTAAGGCTGATGCTGCTAGCGCAACGTATAGAAATGCGTTGTGACTCAATCATGGTGGATAATGCAAAAGAGGTGGCGGATATAAAGATACTTATGGGGAAACCTGCAGTGGCACTGAAGTATCTGGTAAGGGACAATAGTCTCTTAGTGGGCATTGATACGGCGATTTCCTATTTGCGCTGTTTGTTTGAATTAGGGTATGAGGATGAGGCGTACACCTTATCGTGTGCTATAGAGGCAGCCATCAGGAAGGAAATAAACGAAAACATTGGAAAAAAATCCAGCCCATATGTATTTGTGCTCAAAGGTCAATTGATGGTGGAAGGAATTCTGGCGGGATATGAAGATCCTGCCCATTTGCCACACTACCTCAGTTTTCTCAATCGTCTGATAGAAGGAAAAGACGAAGGGACCATCAAAATGAAATCGATGATTCGCGAGATGATTTTAGCCTATCAGATTTCAAATGAACTGCGATCCGGCAAAAAGATTGACATAGGGCAGCATTTGAAAAAATATGAAATTGACTGGAATGAAGAGTTTCTTATGTTCTTCGTCAAGGTCATAGCGTTATATGATCATATAGATACAGGGTTACATGCCATTGGTCACAATGAAGCCTTCAATGACTGTCTGAGACAGGTTGAGGAAGCCATGTTAAGCCACACCTTTAAGTTTTGTGAAGATGAACTGAAGATGTTACCTAGTGGGTTGATTGATAAAATAATCCGTACGGATATCGTTCAAAAGATACTGAAGGATTATGGACCCAATCCCGGATCTTTTGTATTCAGGAAGGATAATGGTGTTGATGTTGATGCCGATTCGCTGAATCATTTCTATCAGGAGAGTCTGTATTTGGCATATCTCGATGAAGAACTGACTTGCCCGGCACTGAACCGCAACTATCATGGTGACATCAGTTGGGCAAGATATATTGAAGCCTTAGTGGCTCGGACTGCATACGTCAATGGAGTCCTCTACAGGAAAAGAGCGGTTGGCGAGGATTATCAAGGAATGTATGCTACAGTCAAGGAGATTATTGACTCCATGGATTTTTCCTTTGAACAGCGTGTGAGATGGAAGCGGAGCTACTTGTTGCCTGAAGAGTTAATCCCATTTGTATATGACAAACTGGCTGAGATATACAAAGAGTTTTTTGTGGACAAGATCAACGACTTTATGGTGCATTTGCAAAATAGGATGTCTGACCAACTATCCTTATATAGAGAGGGCTATTGTGCCATATTAATCAGACTGACTGTTATATTTGCTCCAAGTGAGCAAACGCGTGGCATAGCATTGTATTTAGCAGACGAGGCCGTAAAATATATTGAATATGCTGTACAGAATCGCAGCGAGCGTTGCGGTTATTTACTGCAGATATGCCGTGAATATGCCTTAATGGGAGAGAATGATAAGGCAACTGTCGTTTATCACGAAGTGATGCGTAGTTCCATGGGGCCGGAATGGTATAAAGAGGCACAATTAGAGTTTATCAACCGCTTCAAAAGTTTAGATGTAGCTTTTGATAAAAAACAGATTGCCCACTTGGCGGCTATTTTCGAGGAAGCATCAGGTGAAATGACCTTCCAACGATACGTTAGGCAACAAAAGAATACTTTTGTTGCAACAATTGCAAAAACTTCATCGTTAAAAGACGCAATAGCATATTATAAGTTTGAGACACTTCCTGCTGCGGACCGAATTGTGAAAAATGCAGAGGAGTGGAAGGTGGATATGCCGAAGGTTGGTGAAGGATATGAACTTGGATGCAACCATCTGATAGAAGCAAGTGCAATTTGCCAACTATTAGAGGAATGTAAAGAAGTATCGCCGTATATTCGGTATTCAATAAGCGAATTGTTCTGGGATAACTGGGACAAGATGCATAACGATTACCAATATGCTGAGCTTCATGCAGGTATTTTCACTGTCTTGGGAGAAAATAAGGTGCAGGAAGATTTGTTGCCCAGAATGGCAGAATACTTTATTGATGAGTATAACCACGATGGAAAAGGTGATTATCTAAATGAACTGGAACGTTTGAAGATTCCGACAGCAATCCTTAATGAGTTGGAAGGCAAGTTAGAAGAGTTGGGCTATAAATGGAAAAGGGCTTCCAAGAATAGAAAAAATGATGTGATAGAGGAGGAACGCATTGAGAAGCTCTCAGACTTGCCTACTAGCCAAGCTGTTCTTGAGAAATGTAGGAAAGATATAGTCTCACCATTAGGTAGCTATTGGTATTCGCTGAGTGAAATCATAAGTCCACTTATCAGAAAAACGGATTTTAGTTTCCATGAACTATTTGAGGTGGTGACAGGACATTATGACATCAATGTTAGGCCATCTGCGGAACAATTTGAGAAGTTTAATTGGTTTGTAGGAAAACTGGAGGAGAGTGATAAAGACGAACAAATGATTCATTTGTTAATCTGGTTCTTGTTACACCCCGACAGAACTATTTCGGCTAGAGCGTTTGAATCAATTTGTTGGCTTGTCAAATATGATGAAAGAGTGATTGATTGCTTGATTGATGAGGTCGTGAGTCCGTCAGAGATAGGACTAGCTACGCAAGCATCTGCTGTATTACTTGAAATGGCAAAGGATAATCCCGATAGGGTATTGGCTCATACGAAGATGAAAGATAATGAGGCGCAATTACTACATATCCCTCTTTTTTCTGTTTCCAGGAATCTCTATGAGATGGCTAAAGTATTTGCTGAGAAATGTGGCTATGCCGACCTGTTAAATGAATTGAAGTCAGTGATTCCTGAATCATTACCAGATAGGGGAGATGTATGGATTGACTTTGAAGATAAGATGTTCGTAGAACATAAGATTGATAAGCTCAATAACCTGAATGTTACTGGTAGAGACTTCGCAACGCAGTATCTTGATGAAGTACATGCGATGGCTAAGAATGGGTCTATTAGGGTGCTGATTCGGTCGGGCCTATACGTCCAAAGGAGTTTTTATCTGGATTATCCACCTAAAGGAAGATATAGTCGGATAATGGAGAACTTGTTTGACAGAATTCTCTATAGCAAAGTGGATAACGCAAGGGCTGGGCACGTGTATTACGCAATCAATGATTTTTAGTATGGCAAAAGACCTACATTCATCATATCCAGAGAGAAGGTACTTTGAAAGAGGTGCCAATCTTTTGAGAGAGTGTTTGGAGAATGACCGCATTCATTTTTCTACAAGTGTTGCTAGTCAAACTGCGGACTCTATTATGCGTGTGAGAGTTTTGCCTAACGGGAGGTTGAATCTTGACACAGTTGATGAACTTGTAAGATCAAGTTTTCATATGTTAGCATCAGACATATTTAATCAAATGCATGAAAGAGAAGAGTAAATACGGTATGCCGCCACCTGATTCAAGAGCGGCCTTTGAGCATAATGTGTTTTTACTTGTTGATGAGTTAGAGCAGCATGCCGGTGATGAAGCCTTCTTGGCAAACCGCGCATGGGCTTTAGGTGACTCATTCGAACATGCACGGTATCTTCCCAACCGAAGAATAGAAATAACCAATATAGACGAAAGAATGCGCAATTTAGCCAACATGATGGACTGGATGAAATATTTACCTCCGATACAATTTGAAAAGAATCACAATAATGACTGAAATAAAAGAACTGTTTGCTGAAGAGTTAACCTTACTGAAGAAGATTCAAAAGTACGGGAAAGGACATTCACAGGGTGAACTGGAACGGGTTGAGAAGGTTAAGCTACTCCTGTTATACCGTATCTACTCAAATCTGTATTCATCACTGCTGTTAACTGCGCAGGTCTTGAAAATTGGAAATATTTCATTTTTTCAGTTACCGATAGGATTGTTGTTGCGTTGTTGCTTTACCGATTGTTTGTTCTCCCTATACATACAGCGTGCTGGCAAGAAACGAGCTTACGAGGAACTTGACCTGAGAACAATAGAGTATGCCAACTCTATGGTGGAGCGCAAAGAAGTATACAGAGATCAGGTGAAAAGTACGGGAAAGATACTTGATGATGTCTTTATAGACCATTTGTGGGAGTTGACGATGGAAGATAATTTCTTGGGACAGCTGACACTTGACGATAATCTGGAAGAGTTGACGGTAATAAAGCAATCGAAACAACAATTGAAAGATGAAGGTTTTTCGAGGGTGAAGAGTGTTATGACCAAAGATGTTGTAAACTTCTTGATTAGGATTCCTGAACTTGAAAAAGAGGCAACACGATTGTTTCACTATTACAAGTATTTCTCGCAATATGAACACTTCTCGGAGAACGGACAAGGGGATGTGCTCGCGTCGTCGAAAAAGGACGGTAATGATAATATCCATTTACCTTCGGCCATCCGAGCATTGAGCGCTGGGGTGGAGATTGTGATGAATAATCATGGCAAATAACGAATGAAAAGCGGTGTATAAATGGAAAAAGTAAGATACAAAAGCAATTGAAGAGAAAGCTTTGCACAGTCGAATCTGTAGTCGATGGAAGAGACTTTGAAGAAGGGTATTAAAGACTTCTCGTTTATCGCACCTTCATAATATGCGGACAGACTACAACTGATGAAATACCTGAGTACGCACAGTTCGTATATCTATGCCAAGATATCAAAGGAATTAGATGTAGATATGCCATTGTCGAACGGTCGGTTGTGAACCATAAAGAAACGATACTAAAGTTTCTTTGGCAATAGATGTTTATATCCTACTTCTTCATATTCTGCTGGATTCTGTATCTTGTGGAAAGGCAACGGGTCGGTGACGAACGCCGGGCGCTCGAACATGTTCGCTTGCTACCACCTGGACGCAAGAATGCGGATGGCTTCTTGGGTGATGCCCATGATGCGGCGGACGTCGCGGTCTTCTAGGCCCATCTCGTAGAGGATGAGGAAGAAGGTGTTGTGGGCGGTCTTGGGAGCGTATTTCTTCTGGATGCGGCAGAAAGCGGGAAAGTCGATGGCCTTGTAGAAGTCGATGAAGCATTTGTAGTCGTTGTTCGAGACCTGAGGTTGTGCCGAATTGTTAAATCATGGCAAATAATTGCTTAAAACGTGTGTGGTATCAAAAATAATTCCTATCTTTGTGGCGGATAAACAATAAAACGAAAGAAATATGCCAGAAGTATTCAGATTCTTTGGGTTCTCGTTCTTTTTCTACAGCAAGGAACATGAGCCGCTGCACATCCACGTGGAGGGCAATGGTGGCATGGCCAAGTTCGAGTGGAACGGCACTGAGTTTGTTCTCACTGAGAAGCAGGGCATTAAATCGAACGATTTTCGTAAAATCAAAACTGTGATTGACGAGAACGCTGACATCATCATCAAACGTTGGAACGAACATTTCAATAAATAAAGGAGGACAAGCCTATGAAGATTAAGGAAATTTGGTTCGATGCCGAACACATATACGGTCGTGACGAGGAAGGACATGAGTACAGCCAGTCACTCCTCTGGTATCCTAAGTTGCGGATGGCTACCGACGAAGAAAGGGCTGCTTACACTTTTGGTTTCGATGGCATCCACTGGCGCGGACTTGACGAGGACATCAGTTTCGAGAGTTTTGCCTACGACGATACCGAGCCGACGCCCCTGCAGCGGTTCTTCCTTACCCATAAGGAAATCAACGTGGCAGAGTTTGCCCGTTCTTTGGGCATGAACGCCACCCTGCTACGCAACTACATCAATGGTTTCAAGAAGCCTTCTGCCGAGCGTGAAAGTGCCATCCTCGCCCACATCCACAAGTTGGGCAGGGAAATGATGGCGGCGTGTTTTTAACAATACAGTCCTTAATATCCTTCGTTCCTTTACTCTTGAGCGCATGTTTGAATCAATATACAGATATTCTTCAAAATAACGATAATATAAAAACGTAAAATCATAAAGAATCATATAAAAATAAGAAACAAACTATGATTAAAGCATTTATTTCACATAGTAGTAAACAAAAAAGTTTTGCATTAGAATTAGTAGAAAGATTAGGTAGAGATTATTGCATTATTGACTGCTACAATTTTGAACCTGCCTACAAAACGCTTGATGAAATCTATCGGAAGATAGACAATTCGACTGTTTTTGTACTTCTTGTGTCTCATGATAGTTTGAAATCAGAATGGGTAGAAAAAGAAATTAAATTTGCTATTCATAAGTTGGATTCAGATAAGTTAAATCGTTTTTGGCCATATATAATTGATGAAACATTAAATGTAGAAGAGTGTCCCAAATGGATGAAAAATGATGAATGTTTTAATCTTCGCAAATTTAAAAGTCCATATATTTTGGCATGTGATATTGAACAAAAATTTAGAAAGATTCTTTGGGAAAAAAACACACGGCGGCAACTCTTAGATACTCTCATGGTTGGTAGAAACGAAGACATCGCAAAGTTTGAAGATAAATTTCAATCTTTTATAGGTCTAAAACTGCGGTCGTTGATTATTTCTGGCCGAGATGGTGTTGGTAAAGATACATTTGCAAAACAATGTATGCAAAAAGTCGGATATCCTCCAGAGATAGAGCCATACCGCATAAGTACTAATCCAAATGAAAATGTTGAAAACTTCATTATTTACTTAAATATAATATCAAGAACATACTCTGATGACGAGTTACAACAGGTACTTAGTAAAGAGCCTAAAGAAAAGGCGAAAACCGTAGTTAAATTGTTGAACGAATTGTATAATACGCAGTCTGTTGTATTTGTAAATGATGATATGACATGTGTATTACCCAATAGGGATATGCCCCAATGGCTAAAAGATGTTATAGAAGATGACACTCTAAATAATCAATTAGGGCTCTTTATTATGACTCGAAAATCCCCTAATTCTTTTATTGAGTCAGAACATCCCCAAGTTGCACATATACAATTAATGCCATTAAACCGTAAAGACAGAGTAAAATTGTTTATCAATTATGTTCGAGCTTATAAAATAGATAATATTACAGAAGAAGATGTGAATTTTTTTGTAGACCAACTCCTGCAATCTCCACAACAAATACTTCAAGTTGTATACTCTAATTGAAAAGTGTACCACTTTCTAATTGAAAAGTGATCCACCTAAGCGTGTGCAAATATATCACAAAAATCCCGTCTTCGCAAGGAAAAATCTAA
>Ga0247610_10002748_pt1 | contig 19950 bp, 7 predicted proteins | sample 174DNAGHGhighgp2_FD_193483 | JGI IMG/M metagenome (GOLD analysis project Ga0247610, IMG submission 193483) | Sheep rumen microbial communities from Palmerston North, Manawatu-Wanganui, New Zealand - 1742 DNA GHGhigh gp2 | ecosystem: Host-associated > Mammals > Digestive system > Stomach > Rumen ...
AGAAAGAGTTGCGTGAGGCACAGCACGAAGACGCTCCTTTGGAATCAACTTACCTGTCTCGCGGCAGATACCGTAGGTCTTGTTCTGGATGCGAACCAAAGCAGCTTGCAGTCCAGTGATGAACTTTTGAGCACGGGTCACTTCGTTCATGAGGCTTTCTTTAGAGAGTGTCTCACTACCTTCTTCCAGCGTGTGATATGTGGAGTGTGTTTCTGCTTCGTCCACACCGTCGCCGTTAATCTTCTTCATGAGAATTTCGTAATCGCTCTTTGCTACTGCGAGTTTCTCGTTGATAAGTTGGCGGAACTCTTCGAGCTCCTCGTCGGAGTACCTAACTTTGTTGTCTTCCATATCTTTATTCTTTATTATATTTTACTAACTTTCAGTTCTGTGCCGAGTGAGATGTTGTTGGCAAGAACCTGTGATGCTATGTAATCGCTGAACTTGTTGAGGCATGTGCGGTTGTCATCGCTCTCAGGAATTGTGACGTTGATACGGTCTGTGATGTCGAAGCCGCTGTCCTTGCGAAGGGTTTGGATGCTGCGGATGAGTTCGCGGGCAATGCCTTCGAGGCGTAAGTCTTCTGTGATGGTGAGGTCGAGAGCGACGGTCAGCGTGCCTTCATTGGCAACGCTCCATCCAGGAATGTCTTGGCTGAAGATATCGATGTCCTCGAGGTCAACGGTAACCTGCTCGCCTGTGTCGAGTGTGAGGGGCAGATGCTCCTTTGCTTCGAGTTCGGCAATCTGCTCCTGACTCATGGCTAGAACTGCTGCGTTGACGCTTTTCATCAGTTTGCCGAACTTCTTGCCCATTGTGCGGAAGTTGCACTTCACTTGTTTGACGAGCATTCCCTCAGCCTCCACGAACTCAAGTTCCTTGACGTTCACTTCGTCGAGGATGAGCTGCTGCATAGCTTGGATGCGCTGTTGCAGCTCTGCGCTTGTGGCGGGGATGGCAATGCGTTGAAGCGGTTGCTTCACGACAATCTGCTCCTTCTTGCGGAGCGAGAGTATCATGCTCGTAACTTGCTGAGCGAGAGCCATACGCTGTTCCTGCTCTTGGTCTATCTTTGCATCGTCGGCGACGGGGAACTTTGCTAGGTGAACGCTCTTAGTCTCGCCCTTGCCAGTCGCATCGTTCAGGTCTCTCCAAAGACGGTCGGCATAGTATGGAGCGATGGGCGCCATCAGTCGGGCAACAGTCTCAAGGCAAGTGTAGAGTGTCTGATAAGCACTTAGCTTGTCGAGACTCATGGCAGACCCCCAGAATCGCTTCTTTGAGAGACGCACAAACCAGTTGCTGACATTATCGACCACAAAAGTCTGGATGAGTCGTCCAGCACGGGTTGGCTCGTAATCCTCGTAGCATTGGTTCACCTCGCGAATGAGACTATTCAGGCATGAGAGTATCCAACGGTCCATCTCAGGACGTTCATTCATGGGCACATCAGGCTCTTCGTAGCTCCAACCATCAACATTGGCGTACATTGTGAGGAAGGAATACGTCTGGAAGAGCTTGCCGAAGAATGTGCGGCTCACTTCCTGTACGCCTTCTTCGTCGAACTTCAGATTGTCCCAAGGTGCGCTGTTTGTTATCATGTACCAGCGAACAGCGTCGCTTCCGTACTTCTCGATGGCTCCGAATGGGTCGACGGCGTTGCCGAGACGCTTCGACATCTTCATGCCGTTCTTGTCGAGCACGAGACCGTTACTGATGACGGCCTTGTAGCTGACGCTATCGAAGACCATCGTGGCAATGGCGTGCAGCGTATAGAACCAGCCACGAGTTTGGTCCACGCCTTCAGCAATGAAGTCTGCAGGGAAGACGATTCCCTTGTCGAGCTGCTCTTTGTTCTCGAAAGGATAATGTATCTGGGCATAAGGCATAGCACCCGAGTCGAACCAAACGTCGATGAGGTCGAGTTCGCGCTTCAGCACAGCACCACTCTTGCCGACAAGCCAAATCTGGTCGACATAAGGACGGTGAAGGTCGATGCGGTCGTAGTTCTCCTGACTCATGTCACCTGGCACGAAGCCTTTTTCCTTAAGAGGATTGCTTGGCATCACGCCAGCAGCGACTGCCTTCTCTATTTCGTTATAAAGCTCCTCAACAGAGCCGATGCAAATCTCTTCACGAGTCTCCTTGTTGCGCCAGATAGGAAGCGGTGTGCCCCAATAGCGTGAGCGGCTGAGGTTCCAGTCGTTGAGGTTCTCGAGCCATTTGCCGAAGCGACCTGTTCCTGTGCTCTCTGGCTTCCAGAGAATGGTGTTATTGAGTTCCATCATGCGTTCTTTGGCTGCCGATGAACGGATGAACCAAGAGTCGAGAGGGTAGTAGAGGATGGGCTTGTCTGTGCGCCAGCAATGGGGGTAGTTGTGGACATGCTTTTCTATTTTGAAGGCCGTTCCTTCGTCCTTCATCTCGATGCACATCTTCACATTGAGGTCCATCTCCTTTGTTGCAGCCTTCTCGTCGTACTTGCCGCCTTCGTTGAACTTCGGGTCGTAGGCATTCTTCACGAAGTCGCCGCTGTGATGCCAATAACTTTCGTTCACGAAGGTCTTTACGAAGTCCTCGTCCATATCGTCCTTCACGAAGTACTTGCCGGTGAAGTCAACCATCGGACGTGTATCGCCTGCCTTGTCGATGATGAAGAGGCTGGGGATGCCTGCATCCTTTGCTACCTTGGCGTCGTCGGCACCAAATGTGGGAGCTATGTGTACAATACCGGTACCATCCTCAGTCGTGACATAATCGCCTGGAATGACGCGGAAAGCTCCTTCACTCTTGTCGGCAATTTTGCCGTCCTCGAGGGCACAAGGCTTCACCCACGGGAAGAGTTGTTCGTACTTCAAGCCAACGAGGTCTGTTCCCTTGCCTCGCCAAACAATCTCGAGTTCCTTGCCTTCCTCAGCTTGGAAGTAAGCTGAGAGTCTTGCTTCAGCGAGAATGTAAATGGCCTGCTCGTTAGTATATGGATTGTTGCCCTTGACAGCAACATAATCAATCTTTGGGCCGACACAAAGAGCTGTGTTCGATGGCAAGGTCCAAGGCGTTGTTGTCCAAGCAAGGAAGTATACGGCCCCCCCATCCTCCTTTAAGGGGAGTTCTTCGCCGGTGTTCCCCTTAAAGGGGGTTCGGGGGTCAAGGCGGAACTGCGCTGTAACCGTTGTGTCTTTCACATCTCTGTAGCAGCCAGGCTGGTTGAGTTCATGGCTTGACAGACCTGTTCCTGCGGCAGGGGAGTATGGCTGGATGGTGTAGCCCTTATAAAGCAAATCCTTTTGGTAGAGTTGCTTGAGGAGCCACCAGAGAGTCTCGATATACTTGTTGTCGTAGGTGATGTAGGGATGCTCCATGTCTACCCAGTAGCCCATCTTATGGCTGAGGTCGGTCCATTCGCTCGTGTACATCATCACGTTCTCGCGACACTTGCGGTTGTAGTCCTCGATGCTGATGGTCTTGCCAATGTCTTCCTTTGTGATGCCAAGCTCTTTTTCTACGCCAAGCTCTACGGGGAGTCCGTGTGTGTCCCAGCCAGCTTTACGCTTCACTTGAAAGCCTTTCATCGTCTTGAAGCGGCAGAAAGTGTCCTTGATGCTACGAGCCAGGACATGGTGAATGCCTGGATGCCCGTTGGCAGATGGAGGACCTTCGTAGAAGATGAATGAGGGACAGCCCTCACGTTCAGACATGCTCAGGTGGAAGACATCTTCGTCATCCCATTGCTTGAGCACTTCTTTATTGATGTTACTCAGATTGAGCTTGTTGCGTTCTGTGAATTTCTTGCTCATATAGTGTCTCTACTTATAATCTTATCTTTTGAGGTGCAAAGTTACAAAATATATATTAAACTACAAAACACAATTGGGAAAAAAACAAAAAAGCCATCCGAGGGTATGCTCGAACAGCTTTTATATAGAATGAATGTTGTGCTTTCTTTAAGCTTTCGTTAGGTTTATTTCAAAACCATGTATTGATTTTAGAGGTTGAGGTTAAGGCCAACTCCAAAGGTGTGGTTCTTGCGGTCGTAGTGGTCGGTCTTACCAGGAATCTTAGAGTCTTGGACGTTGCGGCTGTTGTAGAATGTACACATGTAGCCGAGATCAACATTCAACTTCTTAGTGACATTGACGCGTACGCCCGTACCAATCATGTGGTTTGAGAGGTTGAACGAGAGGTCGTTCATGAATTCATCATTCATACCATAGAGTGTGGTTTCCCATGAGCCAGAAACTGTTAGCCATTTGCAGATGTCCCATTCTGCACCCAAAAGGAACTCGTGAGTATTGTGGTCGATGAGTTCTTCCTTGTTAAGGAACTTAGTGGAAACCTTGTCGAAGAATTGGTGGTAGCCGGCGCTTAGACGTACTTTCTCGATTGGAGAGTACTGTGCACCAAGAGCGAGCATTGCGGGGACATCCTCACGAACCTTCTTGCCGTCTTCGAACTGACCAAGAATGTCAGCTGCTTTTTCTTTTACTACATCGTCTGTAACAATTATTTCGCTGTTGTTTTTGAGGTTCAGCCTGGTTGGAGCTTCATATTTTACAGAAACATTCCACTTATTGTTTATCTTCCAGTCAACACCCAGAATAATTGCCACACCGAAACCTGTCTGGTCGCAATCGAGGTCTATGCCGTAGTTGTTGAGTGCCTGTGTGTTGTTAACTTGGCGTTCACGAGTCTGAAGGCTATAGGCGATAGTGGGAGTGACGGCACCGTTGTAGTTGGCGGTTGCATATATTCCACGAATACCAACATATCCCGCAATGTTATCGGTAAATTTGTATGTTCCTCCGATTTGCAGGCCGAAGTGGTAGGATTTACCTTTCATGAAGCTGTTGATAGAGTATCCCTGGAACTGACCTGTATTGGCTAGAGCGGATGCATCTGTGGGGTCGTAGCCTTTTGCTACGAGTCCTTGTGTCAGAAGACCAGGCAGAACACCAGGAGTCTTCATCATCGGAACAATCATTCCTGCATATGCTGCTTCGAAGGAACCCAGTCCATTGTCGAACTTGCACATACCGCCGCCACCGCTGATGGCGAAGTGAGCTGAAACGCTCCATTTGTCTCTGTTGTAGGATACGGTAAACGATGGAATCACGGGAGCAGTTGCTTTACCCTTGAAATGATGTGTTTTGCTGCGATTATTAATGTTATACTCAAATAAATCAAACTTTGTATCGATGTTGCGCTGCTGGAATGCTGTCTGGCTATTGAGGCTCAGATGCCATCCGTTTTCGAGGAATGCACCGCCAGCTGGGTTGGCGTAGATGCTTGTGATGTCAATCTTGCCTTCTTGAGCAAAGTTGCGAACGAAGGCTGCATTCTGGTTGGTGTTGGTCAGGAGACCACCTGCAAATGCGTTACTAACTGCGGCAAAAGCCATCAAAAGAAGTGTTGTTTTTTTCATTTTTTACCTTAAATTGGTTAAAATCGGCCGCAAAGGTAACACAATTCTCTCGTTTGTGCAAGTTTTTCTAAGATAAATGCACAATAAATATATGTTTTGTGCAATTATTGATACCCTGCTAAGGCATAAATTGTTTTTTGCCCCTTAATTTTGAGACCTTTGATGCGGGAGAGGAGTTCGCGAGAGATGGCGCGCTCCACGGCTCCATAGGACCAATGTGGCAGCACGTCGATTCTGCCGATTTGACTGCTTTCGAGACTGCCTTGTTTTGTGAGGAAGCCTACGATGTCGCCGCGACTTATCTTGTCCTTCTTGCCTTTACCTATATATAATGTCACCCAAATCGGTTTCTCTGGCTTTGGAACTTTTGTGGGCAGGGTAAATGTCTCGACTTTTTCTGTGATGTATTCTGGCAAACATTCCTCTGGTCCAAGGATGAAGTAGGCGTTTCCGTTCATGTCCCACCTTGCCGTTCTGCCGTTGCGATGCGTGCAGACTTCCTCGTTTAAGGGCAGGTGGTAGTGGATGATATTATCGACATCTGTGATGTCTAGCCCGCGAGAAGCGAGGTCTGTGCTGACGAAGACATTACACGAGCCGTTCATAAAGCGGTAGAGTGCCCTTTCGCGGTCGCGCTGTTCCATGCCTCCGTGGAAGATGTCGGCCATGATGCCTTGCTTTTCAAGGAAGGCTCCGACGCGCTCCACGCTCTCTCTGTATCCCACGAAAACGAGGCTCTTCTGCGTCCTGAGCGTGCAAAGCAAGCGGTACAAGGTCTGCAACTTGTCCTTTTCGGGCGACTTGATTACCAAGAGTCTGATGCGATCGTCGCTCTCTTCCTCAAGGAAATTGAGGCGGACATAATGGCCTGTTCCCACAAACGAAGGGATGTCTTCGCTGTCGGTTGCAGAGAGGAGGATGCGTTGTTGCAGGTAGGGTAGGAGGGAGATAATGCTTTGCATCTGTTCGCGAAAGCCCAACTCGAGAGATTTGTCGAACTCATCTATGACGAGGGTCTTGACGCAATCGGCAAGAAGATTGCCTTTCTGCAGATGGTCGAGCAGCCTGCCTGGCGTCGCAGCCACAAGATGAGGGCGCAGTCCACGCATTTGCTGATGCTCCTCCATTGCCGGCCTTCCTCCGTAGCATGCGCAGACACGGAGTTCAGAACAAAGTTTGCGAGCCACATCGGCTGTCTGAATTGCCAGTTCTCGCGATGGAACTATGACGAGGGCCTGCAGGTCATCGCTCTTCGCATCGAGCTTCTCAAGCAAAGGCAACAGGTAAGCAAGCGTCTTGCCCGAGCCTGTAGGACTGAGGAGCACTACCGATGCGCCCTTTCGTGCCGTGCTGAGCATGTCCTGCTGCATGGCGTTGAGGGCTGAGATGCCGAGGCGATTCAGTTCATAGTTCATAGTGCATAGTTCATAGTTGTTCCCCTTAAAGTGGGTTAGTGGGTTCTATCTCAGAAAATAATCCACGAGGAAGTAGATGCCGAGGCTGACGAACCAGCCGAGTAGCACCTTCCACGTGATGTGTTTCAGGTACCACCAAATGGTGACGTCCTCTGATTTCATGAGCGCATAGCCTGCCGTATTTCCGATTGGCAAAAGGCAGCCGCCTACGCAACCGCTCAGCGTGATGAGGTGCCAGTACTGTCCGTTCTGCACGAAACTCTGCATGTATTCGGTCATTCCGCTTGTTCCGCCGTCCAGGACGGGATAGATGGAGATGCCGCTTATGACGAGGGCAATGTTGTCCATCACAGCGCTGACGGCTCCAAGAACGAGCGACATTATATATATATTATGTATATATCCGTCGCACCAGCTCCTGACGCTGTCCATCGCTCCGACCTCGATGAGGATGTCCACGCAGAGACCTATGCCGAGGAAGAACATAATCATCTGCATCACTTCATATTGGAGGCTGCGATTTGTGCGGGCTTGAAGGGGTTGGTCGCTCAGGATGCGTTTGCGGTTGATGACTTCATTCACCACCCAAAGCACGCCAAGCACGCAAAGAGCGCCAAGGAAAGGAGGCAGGTTCGTGAGCCTGTAGAAGGTCGGTACGAACCACAAACCGACGATTCCGAGGAAGAGCATCAGGATTTGTTGCCAAGGTTTCACGTCGCCATCATCACCTCTGAACATCATCACGCTGCTTCGCTTCAGGTCGAGGTGAGCGGGAAGTTTCTTGCCGATGAGGTAGGTGGGGATGATTGTGGCGAAGAGGGCGGGCAGTACAAGCGCGGCTGTGTAGTTGGTGGGAGTCACGGCTCCGCGCGTCCAAACCAGCAGGGATGTGACGTCGCCAATGACGGTGAAGCAACCACCGCAGTTTGTGGCTATCACGATGATTGCGCCCAAGAGCATCCGTTGTCTGTGATTGACCACGAGTTGGTTCATCACCATCAGCATCACGACTGCCGAAGTGAGGTTGTCAAGGTTGGCAGAGAGTCCGAAACTGCACAGAGCGAGCATCGTGACGACGACCCATGTGCTGCGGCTTCGGCAAAGTTTCGTCACGAGGTCGAAGCATCCGTTGTTGGCCAGAACATCTACAATCGCCATCGTCGTCAGTAGGTACATCACCACGCTGGTCAGTTGGGCGATGTGGCTGGCGAAGACTTTCTGTCGGATGAACTCGTTGACGGCCCTAATGCTATAGTCCTTATCACCAAGGAACTCCTGGAACCCTGCGTCGTGAAGCGTTTCGATGTAATAGGGACCTACGCAGACATAGAGCACCCATCCCCATACTCCGCAGAAGAGCGCCACAGTGGCTTTGTTGATGCGTGTAATGTGCTCCGTGCAGATAAGCAGGTAGCCGAGCATCATTAAAATGACAATAGCAATAGTCATGGCCGTTGTTTTTTATTGAATATTGAATATTGAATGTTGAAAGCATTGTGTCCTCTTCAATTTCCAATTCTCAATTTTCAATTGTTTGACATGCAAAGTTAGTTAAAAATCCTCAAAACGGCAAGCAATTCATTGTTATTTCTCACAAAATACATAATTTTGTGTCGAAAAAGCAAACAAGCAAAACAAAATAAATAGTGATTATATAACAACGAATTACTCGAATTGCACGAATAGATTCTTGCTGTCAAGGGCGTAGCCAATTCGTGTAATTCGTGCAATTCGTGGTCGAAACAAATCCTAATTCCGTACGTCAAAACATGAAGTTTATCACAAGTTTATTTCTCATATTACTCTTTGCGTTGTCCGTCAAGGCGCAGAAAGTTGAAGTGGCTATCGGCGAGGGTTGGGTGGAGATACCCGTCCAGCAGACGCAAAGCGAGTTGAAGTCTGGGTGGAAGATTGTGGATTATCAGATGAAGAGCAAGTTGACGCGCTATCTTTCGGGCGGCCACGCCAGTCAGTTGACCGATGGAACCCAGCCTGTTTTTCGCATCACTCCAGCCGAAAATGAAGTCCTCATCGACTACGTCCTTATTCGTCTGAAAGCATCGAAATACTATAGGAAAATGTATAAGCCATTGCTTATAGAGAACAACTATACGCGCTTGGAACCCAGTTGGTTCGATATAAAAGCCGAAAGTGACAGTTTTATTTGTCAGCCCCGCCAGCCTCTCGCGCCTGGTGAGTACATCTTAGCCAATTTGATGCAGCATCCCATCGGCGAACTCCAAGATCTGCTTGTCTATCCCTTCTGCGTAATGAAGGAGTAGCTTTCACACAGAAAACATATCAACATCTAAAAACTCGAAATAAACAAAAATAGGTTCTATAGATTCTTTCCTTTTCAAGAATTAGAAGACACCTTTTGTTTATTTCGAGTCTTTCGATGTTGATATTTGATTACTTCATCAAGATCTTTTGTGTCCTGCCGTTCTTCTGGCGGATGTTGATGCCCTGCTGTAGCTTGTTCACGCGCTGGCCAGCAAGGTTGACTATCGTCGAGCTTTGCTTGTAAACCTGTCCCTCCTCCTCGGGGGAGGTTAGGAGGGGGCTAATGCCGTCGATGAAGTCTTTGTCATGCTCTATCTGCCAGACGAAGGCGGGCGTCCAACTGTAATCGGCTTCGGGCTGACCATTACCGTCGGAGTCGAGAACCGTCCAATAGGTCTGTGCACCCCACTCATTGCTTCTTGCATTAGTGGCTCGCACCGCATAGCAGCCGTTGTCGCCCAAATACCATATCTGTCCTTCCCAGTCATCTCGGTTTTGCGTATCGGTCAGGAGATGTCCTTGCAGCAGGAGGTCGCCCGTGGCATCATTCGTGAGCTGTGGATTGGAGAAGCAGGCATCGAGCTTCCAGCCTGGCGAACGATAGAGGTCGTTGTTCCAAATGTTGTAGAACGTGAATATACAGTTATCCTCCGGCTCTTCGGTCAAGTAGCCGGCGTTTGTCAGGTAATAGCGTGTGCCATTATAGACAGTATAAATGGTGTACTGTGTACCTGTTTCTATGCTTTGCAGGGCTGCCATGTACTGTGCATCGTCGAACGTGGCGAGTGCTTCCGTGGGATTGAAGTCGCCAACCTCTTCGATGGTGAACTGGTTGCCGTCGTCCCACTTGTCCTCCGTCTGTCCCCAGTCATTGATGTCGATGCCGGGGTTATTGTTCACGTTGATGACGTTGCCAGTGCTTGTGAAGCTGAACATGAAGTAGCCGTTCGTGTTCTTTGTCACAGTCACAGCGTGTCTGCCGTTCTGCCCTGGCACATCAGTTTCGCCGCCCTTGTTGGTGATGAACTTGCGGTCGGCAGTGCTGTAGAGGTAGTAGTAGCCGTCGTACCAGAGGATGGCGAAAGGTGTCGCCTCTTCGCACTTATGGCCAATTGCCGACGGATTGGTGCTTGCCAGCTCGCCATTTGCCACGCCCAATGAGCCGCGTGCCTCGTCCTTTGTGCGAATGATGTACTGCTTCTCGTTGCTGAGATCGCTAAGGTCATCGATGACTCTGCCGGCATCAATAGCCACTATCGTACCAAAACCGCTCCACGGCTCTGTCGTGCGGTATGCCTGCAAGGAGGCTGCCAGCACATGAAGTGTAGAGGAATGAATCAGCCAATTGTTAAAGGCATTGTCTCCTGTACTTGGGATGTTTTCAGCATAGCACCAGACATCGTCTGCACGGGAATCAGAGTAGAATGCCAACTCACCAATCGATGTAACGCCGCTTGGAATGGTTATAGAGTTTAGTTTACAACCGCAGAACAGATACGGGTTGATTGTCGTGATGCCGCTTGGCAGATTTGCAGAGGTCAAATTGTAGCAATTCTGGAACGCACTCTCTCCAATCCATGTCACGCTCTCTGGAATAACCACAGAGGTAAGACTCTGACAGCAATAGAAAGCATAGCCCTCAATACTTGTCAGCGTGTTTGGCAGGCCAACCGAAGCAAGGTTCGTACAATTGTTGAAGGCAGATCTGTTTATGTAGGTCAGCCCTGTGAAGTATTGCAGTTCGTCGAAGGAGATAATCTCGGCATTGCCATAAAAAGCTCCTCCCAAGTCTGTCACCGCAGCTGCTTCCTCCTCGCTCAGTTCTCCGTCGCCGTTGGTGTCCCAGTTGGCTACGCAGATAGCCTTGACATTGGCATCGGCAAAGTCGATGATGGTGTTATCACCGCCATCGTCACCAATTGCAACGATGTTCCCGAAGTTGCACCAAGGTTCGGTCTGCCTATAGGCATCCAAGGATGCTGCCGGTACATGGATAGTAGCTGATTCAATGTTTGAGTTTTCAAACGTACAGCTTGTAGTATTGGGGATTTGTTCTGCATAGCAATAAACATCTGTTAAACTATTGCACCTGCAGAAAGCAAGGTCACCAATGCTGGTCATAGTCCTAGGAATGGTGATGTAGGTGAGGCCGTAGCAACTATGAAAGGCACTCAAGCCAATGCTCGTCACGCTCTCAGGGATGGTGATAGCAGTAAGGTTACTGCTGCCGCAGAAAGCATAATCTCCAATACTTGTTACGCTCTCGGGAATGACAGTGTTCATGCTACCGGCAATTAAGGTGTTTGTGGCTGTTTCGATAATGGCGTTGCAGTTGTCGCGTGAGTCATATATAATATTCCCTCCGTCAACAATCATAGACACAAGATCACTGCATACGGAGAAAGCTTCTCTACCAATACTTGTTACATTATTTGGGATGTAGATGGATGTTAAACCGCATCCCATAAACGCTTCGTCCTCAATGCTTTCCACATTCTCGCCCAAAATAACGTCAGTGATGGAGGATATACCAGCAAACAAAGGAACGATGGACGAAGAGTTGATAGTGACAGACCTGAGGTTACTACAATCTTTGAATGCATTGGAAAGGCGAATGTCTCCATAGATTAGAACAGACGAAAGGCTAGTACAGCCATAGAAAGCATAAGATCCGATATACCATGTGCTACTTGGAATAGTGATAGATGTTAAGCTGCTGCAATCGTGGAATGCGTGTGATTCGATGGTTCGTACGCCATCAGGGATATTGATAGATGCCAGACTACTACAACCATAGAACGCGCTATCATTGATTTTTGTTACATTATCTCCCAAAGTAATGCTTGTGATAGAAGGCATACGAGAGAACCAACTATCAACAGACGACGTGTTAATGTTTAATGATTTCAGCTTGTTACATCCCTCAAAGGCCTTTTCTCCGATGTTTTTTATACTGCTGGGAATCGTAAGGCTTTCCATATTGTCACAACCCTTGAATGCATATTTCCCGATAGTGATTACTCCTTCAGGAATGTCAACATATGCCAGTCCACTGCAATTGGCGAAAGCATAGTTCCCGATATTTGTCACATTATCCGGAATGTAGACAGATGTCAAGGCCGCACAATCTTTGAATGCTTCGTTTGCTATGCTTTTCACTTGATACGTACGTCCAAGATATGTCACCTCATAAGGTATAATGATTGAACCATCACCTTCCGTCACCTCATTATAAGAGATAGTTGCTTGCCCGCTTTCAGGATACAATAGATATCCAATATCACCAATCGTAACTGAATAAACATTAATGTTCACCGATACATTACACTCTGCAACGAGATCTGTACCGTCTGTTGTGGCGGCAGAGATTTTGGCGGTTCCACTGTCAATAGCAGTCACTATGCCGTTAGCATCTACAGTGACTATACTCTCGTCGCTGCTCGTCCAAGAAACATCCTTATAGGTGACATTATCGGGAACGATAGTAGCGAAGAGCTGCACTTCTTCTCCTTCACTGGTGAGAGTGATATCATATTCGTTAAGGTAGATACCTGAAGCATATATCGTGAAGTCGCATGCCTGATTTAAGTCATCAAAACATTGTTTTCTCTGATTCCTCTCAGCCATAATAAACTTTTTAATACTTACAGGCTGCCAGCCACCTACGGATGAATCTATATCAAGTGTCAGACTCAATAGCACATCATTGCCTGCACTAATAGTTGATTGGTAGTTGCTTGAGACTACAAAACTATATCGGCCATTACCATGGTCTCTTACCGCACAACGATGGTCATTTTGGTGCCGATTGCTCAGAGATACGCAGTATTCCCCTTCTTCCTCATCATATAGGAGCCTTATACCAGATGGCAAATAGAGATCAAATTGATAGGCAGTGATATTGGAGTTTTCAAATTCGCAACCGATATTGAGTGTGTTTCGTTCCCCTAATGGCTGTTCCACATAGAGACTGCCATGTTCGATGGTAAGATTGGAATTCACTATGCAGGTGGCAGTCTTGTTTGTGCCGTCTGCAGTTGTCGCGGTAATGATGACAGAACCTTTTTCTAATGCGGTAACTAAGCCGTTGTCATCTACGGTGACTACCGAAGGATTACTACTCTCCCATGTTACACTATTCCCATTGACATCTCCTGGCTCGATGATTGCGGATAGCTGTGCATGTTCCCCCCTAGTGTAGAGAGTTACCTCGTCAGGAACAATAGTAATACTCGTTACCATTGCATATATCTCATTCAGTTCTTCCTCAGAGAGCCATACTCCCTCTATGGGTTGCACTGCCACGCGACAACCTTTGTCTGTAAGGCTCTGCGCGTCAACCCTAAATTCGCCATCCTTATTAATGTTAACATGATACTGTTCACCATAACTGAAGGACAAGGGATAAGCTAAGTTGCCTGTTTCTATGATGGTGACAGGTTGACAATCTTGCGATACGAATGTACCAATATTAGGATCGTCAGAGGTGATTCCGTTGAAGATACTCTTTGCTCCTAAACTATAGATATAATATTTCCCGTAGCGTTGTATGATGGCAAACTGCTCAGGAATGGAAGAAGACTTGAAAACCGTAGTAGGTGACATTATTCTACCAGCCCACCAAGCAGCCCTTTCTGTAGTAATCGTATATACTTGTGCATTCTCAAGCTCATCAACATGCTGTATAGGGAATTGCCCATAGTGCAAATCACCTATGATATTCTTAAAATACGTCCAAGGGTATTTCCTTTGATATTTGCTTAAGGATTTTGAAGGGACAACAAGATTCGTAGAGCCCCGATCCGTAAAATCTTTATCATCACAATTATACTCTTGGGGATCCGTGCGTTCTGCAACTAATAGCGCAAGATTCGAGCAACCCGTAAACACACTCTTTCCAATGTATGTGACTTGGCTTGGAAGGTTGATTCTCGTCAGATTACGACAATTGTAAAAAGCAGATATTCCAATATATGTGACACTATTGGGAAGGTTGACATATGTCAGGCTACTGCAACCCAGAAAAGAAAAATTGCCAATGGTGGTTACACCTTCGGAAATGTGAATGGATTCCAGGTTAATGCAATCCCCAAAAGCTTGATAACCGACATCAGTAATAGTATATGGGATACTGACGGACTTCAGGTTATAACTCGAACAGGCGTTTTCTCCGATGAACTCTACTTGATAGCAATTCCCATCGCTGAGACTGATGGTTGGAGGAATGTTTAAGTTAATTATGTTCTGGTCAATGGATTTTACACGCGCTACAATTTGATTATCTTTATAATCAAGATTGGATATAAGCTCATAGGTGATACCATCGAATGTTACGATATCGTGTATAGTTTCTGCCTTCACTATCATTGTATTTAGCAGGACTGCCCAAATGGACAAGGATATAAATATAAGTCTTTTCATAATAATCTATCTTTGTTTTCTTTTATCACTTGACGATGACCTTTTTGCCATTGAAAATATAAACGCCTTGGTGCTTGGACGTGGCATTATTTTGACGACGGCCAATCATATCAAACCATTCTTCATTTGTAACTCCCCCTCTCTTCACGCTTGTTATGCTCGTTGGAAGATCTACTGTCAGACTGGGCAGATAATGTCGGTCACCAGCAGTGGTAACGAAGCGCACATCGCTGATGTTGGCTACGTCGTTACCGGTATTGGTAATGAGCATATCAAACAATGTACCCTGTGTGCCTTGTATAGCACGATTGTCTAAAGCATATCCCAAGACAAGATAGTGTCCATCGGATACCTTGTGGAATAATATGCTATGGTGTTTGATGCGAGTGGCATCAGGGTAGATATTTTCTAAACATGCACCTTCTGGTAGAGTAAGCATGAACTGAAAGGCGGTATAGGATACGTCGTTGCAAAGTGCTAAGCGGATGCCATCGGTAGTAGCGGTGGCAGAAAAGATATTACTACTCTCAAACAGTCGGGCCATCTTCCTTTCCTGATGAAAGGCTGGCGAATACATCTGCCCATCCTGATAATTAAAGATGTATGCAATGATGCACACAACGTCGGCCACATCTACCTCACCATCGCTGTTTATGTCGCCTTTAGGGTTGTTGTCTCCATCAAGAACATAGTCAATTTCAGTCACAATATCAGCCACATCAACATCGCCGTCATTATTCAAATCAAGCGACAGGCTGGTGACATTTACGGTACATCCAGAACGGAGTCCAGTACCATCTGTCGTGCAGGCATATATCGTGGCGGTACCATCACCCATTGCCGTAACCCATCCATCGTTATCCACTGTGGCCACGCTCTCATCACTGCTCCACCAAGATGCACTTTGATAGGTGGCATTTTGTGGCTCAACAATGGCGGTGAGTTGTATTCTTTGTTCCTTTCGATTGAAAAACAGTTCAGATTGGTCAAGGTGGATACCCGTAGCATAATTCGTGCAGTCAACATTTACAATACAATGTGCGGAAATATCTATGTTATGAAAACTATTGTGTGCAGTGACAGTAATAATGGCTGTTCCGTTACCAACAGCTCTGATAATGAGACCTTCCCTCTCTACAACAGCTACATTTTCATCACTGCTCGTTAAAGTAATACCCCAGACAATATAAGGGGAACTGTCTATACTTGGATCAAGTGTGATATTCAATTGTTGCTCTTCACCCATAGCTGTGAAGGACTTTTTATACTCATCAAGGAAAATACAGCAATCAAATAAATCCGAGTATTCATCTAATGCCAGAATGGAATATTCACTATATGGAACCAAATCCCAATATTCTTCCAGCAATTCAAATTGTACAAAAAAGGTTGGACTGTTCTCTTGCAAGGCGGAATTAAAAGTATGTTCACAAGCCTCAACCACTCCATTATAACTTTTAAAAATAACCACTTTTAAATTATTACAGTTCATAAAAGCATAATCTCCCAGACTAATGATACTGCGTGGGAAATCAAGCTCTGTCAATCTGTCACAGAAATAAAATGCATAATCTCCGATGGTCGTAATACCATCTGGAAATACAATATCTTTCAGCCATTCACATCCATAAAAAGCATATTCACATATACTCGTAATTCCACTGGGAAAAATCACGGATGCCAGTCTGCTACATTTGTAGAAGGCTGCGCGGTTGATGCTTGTCAGTCCTGTAAAATATTGTAATTCATTAAAGGATAATATTGTGGCATTATTTTGAAAGGAATTCCCTAAAGATGTTACCGCAGCCGCTTCCCTCTCGCTCAGCTCTCCGTCGCCGTTTGTGTCCCAGTTGGCAACGCAGATAGCCTTGACATTGGCATCGGCAAAGTCGATGATGATGTCATCACCGCCGTCATCAATAGCAACGATGTTCCCGAAGTAGCGCCAAGGCTCGGCCTGCCTGTAAGCATCTAAGGAAACTGCCGGCACATGAAGGAAAACTGATTCAATGCTTGAACCTTCAAAGGCAATGCTTGATGTATTGGGGATTTGTTCTGCATGGCACCAGACATCAGTCAGGCTATTGCAATTGCTAAAGGCGTAGTCGCTGATGCTTATATTGTTCCCAAGGATAGTGATGGAGGTCAGACTACTGCAGCCGTTGAAAACATAGTAACCAATGCTTGTCACGCTTTTCGGGATAGTTATAGCGGTTAGGTTGGCGCAAAGAACAAAAGCACTTGTGCCAATAGTCATTACACTTTTAGGTATGTTGACAGAAGTTAGTCCGCAATAACTGAAAGCTGTATCACCGATAACAGTCACACTATTAGGGATGACGATAGAGGTCAGGTTATTGCAGCCATAGAAGGTTCCTTCACCAATGCTGGTCAGTCCCGTGAAGTATTGTAGTTCATCGAAGGAAATAATCTCGGCATTGCCATTAAAGGCTCCTCCCAAGTCTGTTACTGCAGCCGCTTCTCTAACACTCAGTTCTCCGTCGCCGTTTGTGTCCCAATTGGCAATGCAGATAGCCTTGACATTGGCATCGGCAAAGTCGATGATGATGTCATCATCACCACCGTAATCAATAGCAACGATGTTCCCGAAGTAGCGCCAAGGCTCGGTCTGCCTGTAGGCATTCAAGGAAGCAACCGGCACATGAAGGGTAACGGATTCAATGTTTGAGCCTTCAAACGCATTGCTTACGGTATTGGGGATTTGTTCTGCATAGCGCCAAACATCTGTCAGGCCATTGCACCCGTTGAAGGCACCGTCACCAATGCTTGTCACACTTTCTGGGATAACAATGGAGGTCAGACTACAACAGCCAATGAAAGCATAGTTGCCGATGCTCGTCACGTTTTCAGGAATGACTGTGTTCATGCATCCGGCTATCAAGGTGTTTGTGGCTGTTTCGATAATAGCGTTGCAGTTGTCGCGAGAATCATATCTGGCGTTCCCTTCTTCAACTATAATGAATGTAAGGCTGCTGCACCACCAAAAGGCACCGTTGCCAATGCTTGTCACACTGTTGGGAATGGTGATGGAAGTCAGGTTTACGCAAGAGTAGAAAGCTGATCCGCCAATAGATATTACGCCGTCAGGAATGATAATTGAGCTTAGGCTACTGCAGCCAGAGAAAGCGCCATGGGAAATGCTGGTCAGTCCTGTAAAGTATTGCAGTTCGTTGAAGGATGTAATTTCTGTATTATTAAAAAAAACTTCTCCTAAGTCTGTCACAGCAGCCGCTTCCTCCTCGCTTAGCTCTCCGCTGCCGTTGGTGTCCCAGTTGGCAACGCAGATAGCCTTGACATTGGCATCGGCAAAGTCGATGATGGTGTCATCATCGCCACCATTATCATCAATGGCAACGATGTTCCCGAAGTTGCACCAAAGTTCAGCCTGCCTGTAAGCATCCAAGGAACCAGCCGGCACATGAAGGGTAGCTGATTCAATGCTTGAACCTTCAAAGGCAATGCTTGATATATTGGGGAGTTGTTTTGCATAGCACCATACATCTGTCAGACCATTACAATTGTAGAAAGCACCATCACCAATGCTTGTCACGCTGTTGCCAATTGTTACTGATGTCAGACGGTTGCAACCATGGAATGCATAGTCTCCAATGCTTTTTACGTCATTACCAAGAATGTATTCCATTACCTGACTGCCAAAAATAGTTCCAAGATTATTGCTGGAAGTATAAGTTTTTGAAACTATGTCATTAGAATTAAGACTAACGGACCAGAGATTATTGCAATCCTCGAAAGCAGAACTACCTATACTAGTCACACTGTTCGGAATAGTTATTGATGTCATCCAGCACCAGCTATCGAAAGCAGAGTCCCCAATGCTCTTTACGTCATCACCGATAATGCATTCTTTAATCCGATTGCCAAAATACCAATATAGTTCTGTACCACTTGAAACTATTGCATTGGAATTAAGCAAAAGTGATGTTAGGCTGTTGAAAGCATCCAATCTAATTTCTGTCACACTGTTGGGGATTGTAACAGATCTCAGCTTGCTGCAATAAGAAAATGCCTCTTCTCCAATACTTGTCAGGCTGTTTGGAATATTGATAGATGTCAGGCTATCGCAGCTATAGAAAGCATAGTCCCCAATACTCTTTACGTCATCACCAAGAACATATTTCTTGACCTGGCGGCCAAAAATATTTCTAATATTTATAGAGGTATATGAATAATTCCTCCGTGAAACTATAGAATTGGAATTAAGCGAAACTAATGTCACGCTGCTGCAACCAGAGAAAGCACTTGTTGCAATGCCTGTCACACAATTGGGGATGGTTATTGAAGTTAAGCTGCTGCAATTATTGAAAGCATAGTTTCCAATACTGGTTACACCGTTGGGAATTACAAGGTCTGTGATTTCCTGCTTGTTAATGTAAAGATGTTTAGCATATGTTAAAGGGTTTGCATCACTATTTTTGAATGATATCTTACATAGACTTTCAATGCTGGCAAACTCTGCTTTTGTCAGACCGCTGCAATCCAAGAACGCATTTTCTCCTATGCTAGTCACGCTGTTGGGAATGGTTACTGATGTCAGACCGCTGCAACCATTGAAAGCATAGCCTCCAATACTAGTCACGCTGTTGGAAAAGGAAATTGATGTCAGACCATCGCAACCATCGAAAGCATAGCCTCCAATACTAGTCACGCTGTTTCCAATGGTTACTGATGTTAGACCGCCGCAACCATTGAAAGCATAGCCTCCGATGCTGGTTACGCCTTTAGGGATGACAAGGTCTGTTATTTCCTGCTCGCTAATGTAAAGATGTTTAGCATACGTTAAGGGGTTCGCATCACTATTTTTGAATGATATCTTACATAGACTTTCAATGCTGGCAAACTCTGCTTTTGTTAGACTACTGCAACCATTGAAAGCATTTTCTCCAATACTAATCATGCTGTTTCCAATGGTTACTGATGTCAGACCGCTGCACCCATTGAAAGCATTCTCTCCTATGCTAGTAACGCTGTTGGGAATGGAAATTGAGGTCAAGCCGCTACAACTTTGGAAAGCACCGGCTCCAATACCAGTCACAACATAACGGCCGCTATCATATATCGCATAAGATGGAATTATTACTGTCCCAGAATATGCCCAAGAATAGCCGGTATTCTTCACTACGGTTACACTACGACCATCCTCATTTTTTTCAAAATATAGACCTCCGCTTGTAAAATCATACGCCCATGATAGGGTGCTGACTGCGAGGAACAGTAATGAGGTAAAAAATCGCCTGAAAAACAGTAATTGTTTCATATTTTTTATGTGATTTGTGATACAATTGATAATGATTTATGCCGATTTGTTTCGGAGGTAGTTCCTACCATCCAAGCAAAATTTTCGCGGCTGCCGCAGTCGATGCTCTGGCA